>Ga0172380_10000045_pt1 | contig 261706 bp, 236 predicted proteins | sample Leawe162metaG_FD_119747 | JGI IMG/M metagenome (GOLD analysis project Ga0172380, IMG submission 119747) | Leachate microbial communities from a municipal landfill in Southern Ontario, Canada - Leachate well 162 metaG | ecosystem: Engineered > Solid waste > Landfill > Unclassified | place... | reverse complement strand
TTCGCCGGTACTGCCGACGAACAACTGCGAAGCCACCGAAAATACCGGCATCGCCACCAGGATGGCGATCAGGACGACCAGGGGGGTAAGGAGAGGAAGGCGGCGCAAGATGTGCCGATTATAATGGCCGCGTTTCCGCCGCTCCCATGCCATGCCCCATCTTCGCATTGACCGCATCACTCAGTCCTATCAGGACCACACCGTCGTCCGCGACCTTTCGCTCACGGTGGCCCGCGGCGAAATCGCCTGTCTCCTCGGCACGTCGGGGTGCGGCAAGACGACGGTGCTGCGCTGCATAGCGGGCTTCGAACAGATTCGTCAGGGCGGCATCTGGATCGGCGGCAAGGAGGTCAGCGGCGTGCCGCCCGAGCAACGTTGCGTCGGCATGGTATTTCAGGACTATGCGTTGTTCCCCCACCTGAATATCGCAAGCAATATCGCTTTTGGCCTGCGCGGACGGTCTGCCGCAGAACGGCAGCGTCGCGTCGAGGAATTGCTCGCCAGCGTCGGCCTGGCGGGGCACGGCGACAAATATCCGCATCAGCTCTCGGGCGGCCAGCAGCAGCGCGTCGCACTCGCCCGGGCGCTGGCGCCGAGTCCGCAACTGCTCCTGCTCGACGAGCCGTTTTCCAATCTCGATGTGGAATTGCGCGAACGCCTTTCGCTGGAAGTACGCGCCATCCTCAAGGAAGCCGGGATAACCGCGATCATGGTCACCCACGACCAGAACGAAGCCTTTGCCGTCGCCGACGTGGTGGGCGTAATGCGGGATGGACGAATCGAACAGTGGGACACGCCCTACAACCTTTACCACCGCCCAGCCACCCGCAGCGTCGCTGAATTCGTCGGCCACGGCGTGTTCATTCCTGCCGATGTGGTGGCACGCGATACGGTACGGCTGGAAATCGGGGTCCTGCATAGCCAGTTGCCGCTTGAATGCGCGGCGAGTTGCGTCGAATGCGGCAAAGGCTGTCGCATCGAGGTGCTGTTGCGACCGGACGACGTGATTCACGAAGATGCATCGCCGATCCAAGCCACCGTGGTCGCCAAAGCCTTCCGCGGCGCCAACTTTCTCTATACCCTCCGCCTGCCCTCGGGCCGCGAAGTTCTTTCCCTGGTCCCGTCCCACCACAATCACGCACTGGGCGAACCGATCGGCATCCGCCTCGACGTCGACCACGTCGTCGCATTCGGCCCCGTCGCGGCACAGTAAGACCTGCCTTAGCGATACAACAACGGCGTAATTAACGCGGGGATCCGGCAGCATCCCCGTCTCACAGACGCGAATTTTCCGACATGCGTCCAAGGCCTGCTCTAATTCGGTCCAATCTCCGCGGGTGAGTAACATGGATACGTTGCAGGACACCGAAACACAAGCACCCCCACCCGTTTCCTTCGCCGAAGCCTTCCGCTTCTGGCTCAAGCTCGGCTTCATCAGTTTCGGCGGCCCGGCGGGACAGATCGCGATCATGCATCAGGAGCTGGTCGAGCGCCGGCGTTGGATCAGCGAAAAGCGCTTCCTGCATGCGCTCAACTATTGCATGGTATTGCCCGGCCCAGAGGCGCAGCAGCTCGCCACCTACATCGGCTGGCTGATGCACCGGACCTGGGGCGGCATCGTCGCCGGTGCGCTGTTCGTGCTGCCTTCGCTGTTCATCCTGATCGCGCTGTCGTGGCTCTACATCGCCTTCGGCGAGATGCCATTGGTGGCCGGCTTGTTCTACGGTATCAAGCCCGCGGTAACCGCCATCGTGGTGCACGCGGCGCATCGCATCGGTTCGCGGGCGTTGAAGAACAATCTGCTGTGGGCCATCGCCGCCGCCGCATTCGTCGCCATCTTCGCCCTCGACGCGCCCTTCCCCGCCATCGTTGCGGCGGCCGGATTGATCGGCTATTTCGGCGGACGCATCGCGCCCGATAAACTCAGTGTCGGCGGCGGTCACGCCGCGACGAAAAAGTCCTACGGCCCGGCGCTGATCGACGACGCAACGCCGACGCCCGAACACGCGCGCTTTCGCCTCGCCCATCTGCTACGCATCGGCGCCGTCGGCGCGCTTCTGTGGCTGCTGCCGATGGGCCTGCTCATCGCGCTTTACGGCTGGACGCACACGCTGACGCAGATGGGCTGGTTCTTCACCAAGGCAGCGCTGCTCACCTTCGGCGGCGCCTATGCGGTGTTGCCCTATGTCTATCAGGGCGCGGTCGGGCACTACGCCTGGCTGACGCCGACGCAGATGATCGACGGCCTCGCGCTGGGCGAAACCACACCGGGGCCGCTGATCATGGTGGTGGCTTTCGTCGGCTTCGTCGGCGGCTATGTGAAAGCGGTCTTCGGCGCGGAGCACCTATTTCTGGCCGGTGCGGTGGCCGCCACCCTGGTCACGTGGTTCACCTTCCTGCCCTCGTTCCTGTTCATCCTCGCCGGCGGGCCGCTGGTGGAAAGCACGCACAACGATCTCAAATTCACCGCGCCGCTGAGCGCAATCACCGCCGCGGTGGTCGGCGTGATTCTCAACCTCGCGCTGTTCTTCGGCTACCACGTGCTGTGGCCGCAGGGCTTCGCAGGAACGTTCGACGGGCTCTCGGCATTGATCGCCGTCGCCGCAGCGATTGCGCTGTTCCGCTACAAACGCAATGTGATCCAGGTGATCGCAGTGTGCGCCGCGATCGGACTGGCGATCAAACTCGGGACCAACTAACTATTAATCCGGCACGAAGATGCATGAAGTCCGTTCTTGAGAGCCTGTCGAAGGGTCAGCCCAAACGGAATTGAGACTTCACCTCGCCAGCATCGACACCGATGTCGCCGTGCAACCACTCCTGCTGGCTGCGGCAGAAACGACCGAACAACGCCCGTCCTTCGATCCACGGGCCGAAACCCGAGGCCGCGTTGATATGGCCGGCAGCGCCAATATTCACCAGCCGGCTGCCCCAGCGCTCGGCCCACAACGCCGCCGTCATCAGCTTGATCCACGGATCGGTACTGCTGGCGACCAGCAGGCTGGGAAACGGCAGGGCGGCCTGCGGCAGATGATGGGCAACGCCGAATTTTTGCGGATCGGCCGGTGCGACGAGGAATGCGCCGCGCACCGCCCCCGGCCGCCGCGTTGCGGCGACTACCGCCGCCAGGCAGCCAAAGCTGTGGGCGACGATCCAGACTGGCCGGCTTTCCCCGTCCAGGGCAGCCGTCACATTCGCCGCCCAGCGCGGCAGATCGGGCGTCGTCCAACTTTCCTGCTCCACCCGGACCGATTCCGGCTCCAGCGCCTGCCACCCGCTTTGCCAGTGGTCGGGGCCGCTGTTGTCGAGACCGGGCACGATCAGGGTGGTTGCCATGACTCAGCTCACTTCACGGAGATCTGGTCGAAGATGCCACCGTCGGCGAAGTGGGTCTTCTGCGCCTTGCTCCAGCCGCCGAAAGCCTCGTCGATGTTGATCAACTTCACATTGGCGAACTGCTTGGCATACTTCGCGGCGACCTTCTTGTCCGTCGGGCGGTAGTAGTTCTTCGCCGCGATGTCCTGGCCCTCCTCGGAATAGAGGTAGTTCAGATAGGCCGTTGCCTGCTTGCGCGTCCCTTTCCGGTCCACCACCTTGTCCACCACGGCCACCGGCGGCTCGGCGAGGATCGAGAGTAAGGGCGTGACGATCTCGAATTTGTCCGGGCCGAGTTCCTTGACCGACAGATAGGCCTCGTTCTCCCAGGCGATCAGCACATCGCCGATGCCGCGCTCGACGAAGGTGGTGGTGGAACCGCGGGCGCCCGAGTCGAGCACCTTGACGTTGGCGAAGAGCTTCTTGACGAAGTCCTGCGCCGTGGCATCGCTGCCGCCTTTCAACTGTTTGGCATACCCCCAGGCCGCCAGGTAGTTCCAGCGCGCGCCGCCGGAAGTCTTCGGGTTCGGAGTAATGATCTCCACGCCCGGCTTGATCAGGTCGCCCCAATCCTTGATGCCCTTCGGATTGCCCTTGCGAACGAGGAAGACGATGGTCGAGGTATACGGCGACGCATTGTGCGGCAGCTTCTTCTGCCAGTCCGCAGCAATCAATCCTTTCTCGGCAATCGCGTCGATGTCATAAGCCAGCGCCAGCGTCACCACGTCAGCGGAAAGGCCGTCGATCACCGCCCGCGCCTGCTTGCCGGAACCGCCGTGCGAAGCCTTGATGGCGACATCCTCGCCGGATTTCGCCTTCCAGTATTTAGCGAAAGCGGCGTTGAAGTCCTGATACAGCTCCCGCGTCGGATCGTAGGAAACGTTGAGCAGACTGGTTTCGGCGAGGGCGTTACCCAGCAGGCCAAAGGCAAGGGCAGCGGCAATGAAAGTGCGGCGAGGGAATTTCATGGGAATCACTCCATTTTGATTGACGGAGTGAAATTTACGGAAACCCTGCTTTCAACAGAACCAAGAAATTCTGCTTAGCTTATGTTTCAATCCGCGCCCCTCGTTGCCGAGGGGCGCGACCCGGCTGGGCTCCCTCGCCACGGACGAAAAAATGGTTTCAATCCTCGCCCCTCGTTGCCGAGGGGCGCGACACCTTCTGAACCGTGCCGATGCCCGTGCCACTGGGGTTTCAATCCTCGCCCCTCGTTGCCGAGGGGCGCGACACGGTTTGTTCGGAGAAGCAAATGACACAAGAGAATGTTTCAATCCTCGCCCCTCGTTGCCGAGGGGCGCGACCAGCGCCATCAGCTTGTGCGCGCTGTCGGTCAGAAGTTTCAATCCTCGCCCCTCGTTGCCGAGGGGCGCGACATTGAATTTTGAGACGTCCGTCGCATTGCCGGAATTGTTTCAATCCTCGCCCCTCGTTGCCGAGGGGCGCGACGGGCAATACGCCTGAGTTGCTGCGGCGCCGGCAGGTTTCAATCCTCGCCCCTCGTTGCCGAGGGGCGCGACTGGGCGAAATGCGGCGGTTGCGCACGGGAAACGCCGTTTCAATCCTCGCCCCTCGTTGCCGAGGGGCGCGACATCGTCCACCGCGCCGCCCGCGGCCACTTGGTCCCACGTTTCAATCCTCGCCCCTCGTTGCCGAGGGGCGCGACACTTGTCGTTCGGCGTCATACCATTCTGGCTCGTCGTTTCAATCCTCGCCCCTCGTTGCCGAGGGGCGCGACTCGCCTTCCTCGAAGCGAACAAGAACACCATCGGCCTGTTTCAATCCTCGCCCCTCGTTGCCGAGGGGCGCGACTTGGGTCGCACATTGGGACTACCAGGGCACCGCGGTTTCAATCCTCGCCCCTCGTTGCCGAGGGGCGCGACCTCCTGGTAGAAGGTCGCCGCCTCACGCATCGATGTTTCAATCCTCGCCCCTCGTTGCCGAGGGGCGCGACGACGGGTTAGGCCGCTGGCGGAACAACGAAGAAAGGGTTTCAATCCTCGCCCCTCGTTGCCGAGGGGCGCGACTCGGTCAGGATGAAGCTCTTGCCGGTGTCGGTAATGTTTCAATCCTCGCCCCTCGTTGCCGAGGGGCGCGACTTTTGCTACTCACCCTTTACACCTGAAACCTACACGTTTCAATCCTCGCCCCTCGTTGCCGAGGGGCGCGACTGGAGAACATGATGCTGGACGCCGAAACGTTGATGTTTCAATCCTCGCCCCTCGTTGCCGAGGGGCGCGACATGGTTTTCTTGTCCCTTCGGTCGTAATTGTCGAAGTTTCAATCCTCGCCCCTCGTTGCCGAGGGGCGCGACCCGGCATCGGCAACACGGTTCCTGATGAGGATGGTTTCAATCCTCGCCCCTCGTTGCCGAGGGGCGCGACCGGCGGGCAGAGCACTCTGACCTGGGGCACCATCGTTTCAATCCTCGCCCCTCGTTGCCGAGGGGCGCGACCCGGCAGGCCGGTAGCGACGTCGCTGGGCGCGTTTGGTTTCAATCCTCGCCCCTCGTTGCCGAGGGGCGCGACCCGCACATCGATCATCGCTCCGCCGTAGCCCTCGATGTTTCAATCCTCGCCCCTCGTTGCCGAGGGGCGCGACATCCTCCTTGACGCTCTCCTGCAAGTTGCGCGTTGTTTCAATCCTCGCCCCTCGTTGCCGAGGGGCGCGACCTCGGAGAGTAGGCGAGCGTCGGCCGTGTCAGTTAAGTTTCAATCCTCGCCCCTCGTTGCCGAGGGGCGCGACCGGCCGCCGTGGAATACCTTGTAACGCGATGGCTGGTTTCAATCCTCGCCCCTCGTTGCCGAGGGGCGCGACTTAAGCGTGAAATGAAGAAGCCTGACGGGCATATCGTTTCAATCCTCGCCCCTCGTTGCCGAGGGGCGCGACGCCTTGCGCCGGGAAAGGACGACAAATGAACCACGGTTTCAATCCTCGCCCCTCGTTGCCGAGGGGCGCGACCCCATGGCGCGGGCCAGCTTGGTGCTCTCTTCGGTGTTTCAATCCTCGCCCCTCGTTGCCGAGGGGCGCGACCATGCTCGCCGTCAAGTCACCGACCGTCCAGAGCTGGTTTCAATCCTCGCCCCTCGTTGCCGAGGGGCGCGACAGCCGTAACCGAAGTTCTGACACCAGGCATAGTCGAGTTTCAATCCTCGCCCCTCGTTGCCGAGGGGCGCGACGCCAGGTGTGGGCCCGGATCAAACAATTTTGGACAGTTTCAATCCTCGCCCCTCGTTGCCGAGGGGCGCGACCTTTCTGCTTTGTTGCTATATTTGTAGATTGGTAATGTTTCAATCCTCGCCCCTCGTTGCCGAGGGGCGCGACCCTAAAAATTAAGCAATTGGCCCCATGAATGAAAACGTTTCAATCCTCGCCCCTCGTTGCCGAGGGGCGCGACTTTTTCGTCATTGCTTATCCTCGGTTGTCTGGTTGGTTTCAATCCTCGCCCCTCGTTGCCGAGGGGCGCGACCCTTTGACGGCTTGCCGTCCGAAGGTTTACCTTCGGTTTCAATCCTCGCCCCTCGTTGCCGAGGGGCGCGACGGCATCCTGTGCGCTTGTCCTTGCACTCTTCCTTGTTTCAATCCTCGCCCCTCGTTGCCGAGGGGCGCGACCCGGCACGAAGCGCTCGCCGGCGTCCGACCACAGGTTTCAATCCTCGCCCCTCGTTGCCGAGGGGCGCGACGCGTTGTGCTGACGTCGGCATGCCCGAGCAATTCCTGTTTCAATCCTCGCCCCTCGTTGCCGAGGGGCGCGACGCTGCCGGTGGGGCAACTGGAGATGTTTAACCAATGTTTCAATCCTCGCCCCTCGTTGCCGAGGGGCGCGACCTCAACTCTGCGTTGGGGGTCTCCATAATGAGCACTGAAGTTTCAATCCTCGCCCCTCGTTGCCGAGGGGCGCGACAGGCCGTACTCGACGCGCAGGGCGGCGGGCAGATGTTTCAATCCTCGCCCCTCGTTGCCGAGGGGCGCGACTGTCCCAGGCCGTATGCACCGCGACATGCGGGTCGTTTCAATCCTCGCCCCTCGTTGCCGAGGGGCGCGACATAAGTCAGAGGCGCCGAAAGCGGAATCCAAAGTGGTTTCAATCCTCGCCCCTCGTTGCCGAGGGGCGCGACGCACATTCCCTCAAGGTTCTCGTTTCGGCCACAGTCGTTTCAATCCTCGCCCCTCGTTGCCGAGGGGCGCGACGTTGATCTTGACGCCCAGCTCCTTGGCCAGCTCGTTGTTTCAATCCTCGCCCCTCGTTGCCGAGGGGCGCGACCGCACTTGGCCGCGGCCTGCGCTGTACCGGCACCGTTTCAATCCTCGCCCCTCGTTGCCGAGGGGCGCGACGGGATGACCTTGCCGGGTTGCGCCGGCAAAGACTTGTTTCAATCCTCGCCCCTCGTTGCCGAGGGGCGCGACGTGCAGGCCGGCTACTACGCCGATGACCGGATGCCGTTTCAATCCTCGCCCCTCGTTGCCGAGGGGCGCGACATGATGCAGTCCTTTCTGGCTTTGCCATTCAAAGGTTTCAATCCTCGCCCCTCGTTGCCGAGGGGCGCGACACTGACTTGCGAGTTCTTGCGTTCGGCGGGCACCTGTTTCAATCCTCGCCCCTCGTTGCCGAGGGGCGCGACGATACAAATGGATGCCGTTACCCCCGCTTGAGCGGTTTCAATCCTCGCCCCTCGTTGCCGAGGGGCGCGACGGTTCGCGCATAACAGGCGGAAAGTGTTGGGATTTCGGCCCACTTTGCGCGGACCGTTGCACGAACCATTTCCCATACTTCCATTGGCTACCCAATCGGCTTACGCCGTCCTGAAAATTCATCGACTTACCTGCTGCGCGGACCTGCTGGCGATTTATGAGCGCTTGGGGTTCGCGCCGCGGCGTTCGGCGATGGAGGGTATTACACCACCAACGGGCCATCGAAATCGGTGGCCCTGAAGATACCGTGCTCCCGCACTTCGCAGCCCCGCGAAGTGGCCAAGCGATAGAGCCGCAGATTGTCCTCGGCGGGGCTAATTTCCGACAGTAGCTTGCGTTCAAGCGCTTCCAGTTGTGCCAAATCCACTTGGCATTCGAACACGGATTTTTGTACCCGCTGCCCCACACCCTCGCAGGTTTTGGCCACCCGGCGCAAGCGCCGTCGCCCCTCGCGGGTTTCGGTATTCACGTCGTAGCAGACAATCACCAGCATGGGCGTTACCTCAGCAGGAAGGGCACATAGCTTTCCATGTCGCCACGCAGCGTGCGCGCGAGAAAACGGGCCTGAAGCTGAGGCACGAGCCCCAGGGCCACGGGCTGCTCCAGCAACGCATGGGAAAGCGTTTCCTGCTTGCGCTCCTGCCAGGCCACCACCACGGCCTTGCGGCCTTTTTCGCCCAGAGTCACGCCACCACCTTCATGCAGGACGAAATCGTCCGCCTGCACCTGACCCCGGTTCACCAGCGTCAGCGCCAATCGATCCGCCTGGTGACGAAACTCCTCCATCAAATCGAGCGCCAGCGCCGCCCGCCCCGGCCGTACAGCGTGAAGGAAGCCCAATTGCGGATCGAGGCCCACGGTCTCCAAGGCCGAGCGGCAATCGTTCATCAACATGGCATAGAGGAAGGAAAGCAGCGCGTTCATACGATCCCGCGGCGGGCGCCGGCTGCGGCCGTCCATGGCGAAATCTCCGCGTGCATCCGCTTTCACCAGCCATGTCAGACAAGCGAAATATTGGCGTGCCGCCTCGCCTTCGATGCCGCGGACCGTATCGAGATCGCCCGCCTCCGGCAAAGCACGCAAAGAAGCGGCCAGATCATCGGCCCCGCGGGAAATGACCGCCCGCTCGTCCTCGCTCTTGGCCTCGCGGGCGCCGCGCAGCAGAACTTGCCGGGAATTGCGCAACTTGCCCGCGACGCAGGCCCGCGCCATGTCCAAAGCAAAGCCGGCATCGCCCGCCTTGCCGTGCTGGGCTTGGCGCAGCAGGATGTTGCCCGACACCGGGCCTTCCAGCCGCGCCTTGAAACGGCCGTGACCGTCCAGCAACACCAGGCTCTGACCGTTGTCGGCCAAGCGATGCATCAAGGCCGGCGACACCAGCACATTGCCGAAGACGACAATGCCGCCCAGATGATGCAGCGGCACCCGCAGCCGCGTTTCGCGCTCAACCTCTATGCGCACGGTATCGTTATCCAGGTGCAGATAGGCCAGGGGTGTGGTGACGTAGAGCGTATTGAGCAGGGTTTGCACGATCAACTCCCGTCGTCGGCGTCAAAGAGATGGGCCGCCAGTTGGCGCTGCTGGCCACTTGCCGCCACGGCGGCCGGTTGGCACAAATCGATCAGCGAACACTCGCTACAGCGCTCGTCGTTCACCGGCGGCGGCAGGCGGGGCGCGGCAAGGGCCGCGCGGATTTCTGCGATGGCAGTTTCCACCGCCTGACGCAATTCGGCGCTGATCGCTACCTCGCGTCGGCGCCGGGAACTGGCGTGGTAGATGGCGCCATAAGGCACCGGGCGGCCTTCCATTTCCTCCAGGCAGAGGGCCTGGGCCGCGAGTTGAATATCGTCGTGCTGCTTCTGCCGCTTCTTGCCGTGCTTGTATTCCACCGGATAGGGCGTGCCATCCGCCAGAAACTCCACCACATCCGACTTGCCCACCAAGCCCAGACGGTCGCACCAGAGCGGGATAGCCCGAGCCACGCGCAGGCCGGGCCGCGTTTCGACGCCGGGCTCGTCGGTGCGGGAATGCACCGCCTGGCCGCGCAAGGTGTGGACGTTCTCGGCAAATGCCTGCTCGGCATGGATCAGGCAGCACTGGCGCGGACAGTAGCTCCAGTGTTCCAGCGCAGAAATGGGGATGGGTTCGACATCGGAACTATCCCGCAGCAAACTCATGCAGCAATCACCTCTTCCCGGGTGAAGTGCAGGCGGATCACAGCGGGTATCGTTTCACCGACAAAATGAATTTCAGACATTGGCAATCTCCTTACGCGCGTTTCACGTAACGGCCTCCGCGTGGAGCCGAAAACCCAGGGCCTTGACCACCTTCATCACCGTAGCGAATTCCGGATTGCCTTCGCCGGACAGCGCCTTGTACAAACTCTCGCGCGAGAGCCCGGTATCCCGTGCCAGTTGCGTCATGCCACGGGCCTTGGCGATCACGCCGAGGGCATGTGCGATCAGCGCGGCATCGCCCTCCTCCAGGCACGCTTCGAGATAGAAGACCATATCTTCTTCGGTCTTCAGGTGTTCGGCCGAATCCCAGGGCCGCAGTTTGGTCGATCCCATGATGCGCTCCTACACGTCCCGCGCCAGTTCCAAAGCACGCTTGATGTCCCTGGGTTGGGAGGCCTTGTCGCCTCCCGCCAGCAGGATCACCACCTCGAAACCGCGCTGCACGAAATACACCCGATAGCCGGGGCCGTAGTGGATGCGCATTTCCGACACCCCCTCGCCCACCGGCTCGCAATCGCCGAAGTTGCCTAAGCTTGCCCGGTCGATGCGGGCCTGGATGCGCACGCGTGTGCGTGCATCACGCAAGCCCGAGAACCAAGCATCGAATACCTCGGTGGTGAAAATCTGCTTCACGGCTTATTGTAGCCCATGAGATACGATCAATATAGACAAACCTTAGCCGACAATCCGCTCCAGAGTCACTCGGGGAAAGTCGGAAAGGGTACCGGCGGCAGGTGCAGTGACGGTGAAATCGGCGAAGCTGCGAGCCGACGCAGACGGCACGGTCTGCACCGCCTTCACCTGATCGAACAGAGCATGCGCCGGCGCATCGCCCAACTCGCCCTCGTGCTTGAAGACATAGAGACCCCGCGTGGACATCTCGCCTCTTGCCGCCGAGCGATCATGGTCGAACATATTGACCAGCGATTCCCACAGCAGCTTGAGGTCGTCTTCGCCAAAGCCTGTCTGCTTGGCCAGATGCGCAGAAACGAAACCGTGGGCACGATAGAGGCCGTAGGGGACGGTGAACTTGCGCCCCATGGTGCGGTTATCGCCTTGCTGCTTTTCGGCCTCGGCTTCGGTAGCAACGGCCATGCGGGTAATGGAGTGCTCCAGCGCAACCACAGGGGAGACGGAGCGGGCGAAGGTAAGTTGCGCCGGGCCGCGCACCTGGCCGCAGTTCACTCCGGTGGACATCACGGCGCCGAAGGTACGCACATCGAAAAAATTCTTGCACATCCACTGCCGGGCTTCGTCGACCGCATCGCCGCCCTTGCGTTTCTTGTCGTCGCCTTTGAGCAGATCGGCTTTGCCGATGCCTTCGTAAGCACGCTCGTGCTGCTTGTTCAGCACGGCCTTTTCCTTGACGTAAATTTCATACGGTGGCTGCTCCCCACGCGACATGCCGACGTAATTGCGCACCTTGCGCTTGAGGCAAACGTCCGTCACCAGGCCATGGCCGGTTTCGGCATCGAGCCGCGGCAGGTTGCCGGCATCGGGGTCGCCGTTGGGGTTGCCGTCCTTCACGTCGAACAGAAGCACAAAGTCATAGCGATGATCGAGGCTCATGGTCATTCCTTTTCAGTGGCAGATTGATCGGGGGTATCGGCATCGGGCTTGTTGAAGAACGCCTGGCGCTGGTGGTAGTAGCCGACGGCAAAGCTTGCCTGTTCGGCCAGACTCAGGCGACCGGGTATATCGCCCAGGCCGTCGATGATGGCGGAAAGCAGTTTTTCGAGATTCGCCGCTTCGCCGCGATTGGGCAGTTTGGCGAGATGGTGATTCTTGAGTTTCATCAGCAGGGGCAGCACCGTCACCGGCGTCGCGGAAAACGCGCCGTAGTAGCGTTCTCGGATGCTGGCGTTGAGGTTGCCCTGAGCGCGCTCCTGTATCCGTTCAAGCGCTGCGAAAAGGCGCCCGAGGCGGTAGCCGGGGTCGATATTGGTTTCGTTAAGCGACACGGTAATCTCCTTGTCGTTGCAGTTGCGAATGAGCCAAGCCTTGAGCAGGGCGGCACGGGGATAAGTTACTTCACGCTCGGCACGAATACGCCGCAGCGCACCCTGCATCAGGGTTTCGGGATAGCGGTGTCCTTTGAGGATGGCGCGCGTAACATCGCCGCCCAGGTTGGGTGGAATGTTCTCGGCCTTGCCCAGCAGGGCAGTGGCCGCCAACAGGCGAAAGAGAGACAGGGGAGCGCCGACCTCGTAAGCCGGCCGCACGATCTCCACTTCATTGAAGTAGCGCTGGAAGGCAAGTCCCAATTCGGTGATGGTCGACGCGTGCCAGAAGCGCACGGCGATACGCGCCGCATTCGGGGCCAAGCCCAGCACATGGAACCGCTGGCTGTCGTCGCTAGTAAAGAGCTTGTCTTCCTTGACGCTGCAATAGAGGCTCGCCACCGCCTGCGTGCCTTGATCGGGATCGTCTCGCGGCGGGCCGAGGAAGTCGAGGAAAGCGGCCTCGAACGGCGCCCCGCTGGCTTTCTCCGCCCAGAACACAGTGGAGGCGTCGCCAACTTGCACCCGTTGGCGCGAGCCTTTGGCCAGCAGATGGTTCAGTGCCGTGGTGTAGGCGAAGACGGCGCGCTTGCCCACCGGCGCATTGAAGCTCTGGTTCTTACCGTAGGAATTGAAAGCGCCGAGGTTGAAGGAAACAATATTGGCGCCGGACGTTTGCGCCCCCCACACGCCTTTGATGGCTGGGTGCAGACGCTCGATGACATCCGGCTCGCCGGAAACGAGGCAGCGGCCGTCCGGCGCATCGCCTCCTGCGGCTGTCAGGGCTGCAATCACGGCGGGCCGCTGGCAAACCAGTTCGGTATCCGCATTCAACTGGAAAGTCATCAGCGGATTCGTTTCGAGGATTTCCGGCCATGCGGGATCGACCGCCAGTGCCTCCAGCGCTTCGCTCCTATGCCGCTCCAGAAAGGCGAATACCGCCCGCAGCCCGACATCGTCCGGCGCTTCGCCGAAGGCTTCGCGCAACCGGGCAGCGAAGGCAAGCTGTTGCTCGGCCACCCGCTCCGGCCTGCCCCGAGCAACGACGCCGAGAACATATTCGGCGTTGTCCCAAAGCAGGTTGGCGGCAACGCCCGATGTCTTCTTGATGCCTTGCGGCACCAGCACGGCCTTGGCTTCCTTCTTCTTCCCCGTGCCTTCCCGCCGGTCGGCAAACTGCACCAACCGGCCGGCCTCGTCCAGCACCAGCACGAAGGGAATGGCCTTGAGCTCGAATCCTTCCGGCGCCAGCCCGGTCTGCGGGTCGGTCGCCTTGCGGGCGTAGTAGTCGTTAAGGGCTTGGAGGATCATCCCCGCACCTCCGCACTTTCGGCGTCCGGCACCGTCAGCACGCCCGCTTTCAACTCGGCGCGAAAGAAACGCGGCTTAGGATCGGCGGCATCGGTGAAATCCATGTCGTGCAGCATCCAGCCCAAGTCGCGGGTTTCGGCAATCGGCGCGGCGGGTTCGTTCTCGCCCGCCAACCGGAAATCGCAGGCGAACTCGCGGCAGCCCAGGTAGGGCTGATTCACGCACTGGCCCTTGCCGGCGCGGCGCTCGAACATCTCCCAGAACTTTGCCGGCGGGTTGTTGGCGCCAGCCGTAGGCAGTACATCCAGGTCCGCATGCAGACGATAGGCCACGTCGCGCAGGAACAGGCCGGCCCTTTGCTGGCGCTCGTCTTCGATGTAGAGGGCAAGATCGCCGGAACCCTTGTTCATCGCACTCTTGACGCTGCCGACCGGGACGACGGCACCGACCTCGTTGCGGCGCAGAGAAATCCAGCGGATGGGATTCAGTACCTCGATCTTGCGGACGCGCCAGCGTAGCGCCGGCTTCCACAATACGGCCTCGAATACGGCGCGCGCCGCCGAAGGCGTGATGACATCGTAGCTCACCCGCTCGACCTTCATTTCCGGCCGGGTGAAGCAGGCGAAGGCGCCGGAGACTTCAAGGCAATAGGATTTCATGTTCGACCCTCTGTAACTATCCACCAAGAAAGCGATATATCCAGACCAACGCCAAGAGGAACAGCAGAAAAGTCAAAAACTTCACAAATGGCGCCGCCAACAAAAACCGAAAAAATTCTTGGGCCACAGCAACGATAGGGTTCATACCGTCCTCCAACGCAAATATCACGGTGGCGACAATAAGCCCCCATCAACGCAAAGTCAACTTCCTTTTAACCGTAGGTTATTGCATGATCTTAGCGATCTTACTAGAATCTGCTACGTAACTTCTATGAAGTGCTGTAGAAGTTACTTGCGCCTCCTACTAAGGAAGCGAGGATTGAAACCTTTTAACCGTAGGGGATGAAATTGAAACCACCCGCATAAGCGGGTGATTTCATTCAAATAATTTCTCTGGTTCATAGTCCGTCACCTCCGGCAACAATCCCAGAACCTCGTGATACAGAGCAGCGCTTTTCTGAATCAGAAAGTCCTCATGGATTTCCAGATCACCGTTCGCCAGCAGCTTTTTCCATTGATAGTCGTAAAGCGTCACCGAATGCCTTTGCAAACGACGCATCAGGTCGCGGTTCGGGCCAATTTGCTTCAGGAGATCGATGAGTTCTGCGCCCTCTCCCCAGAGAACAAATATCTGCCGCTGTCCCTGATCCGGGATCAGGTGGAATTTCTCCGCCGCTGTGCGAAATTGGATTTCTCCTTTTCCGGCATCGCGGGTCAGCAGCTCCATTACCTTCTCCTTGTCGTAGCCGTTCAGGTCGCTGTAGAAAAAATCGAAGTAACGCGCATAGTTTGCCGGCGTCAGTGGCTCACCAGATGATCTCGCCAAAACTCTTTGTGCAGCCTGCTCCGCTTTGAGCAGCAAACCGCTGGGTGAAGGTTGCGGCGGATTGAAGACCACTACCCGGCCACCTTTGCCCGGTATTTTTCCTTCGCGATTGCAGCGTCCCGCCGCCTGGGCAATGGAATCCAGCCCGGCCATCGCACGATAGACCACCGGAAAATCGAGATCGACGCCGGCTTCAACCAACTGCGTACTGACGACCCGTACCGGCTGTCCATCGACCAGGCGCTGGCGGATGTCAGCGATCACCTGGGCACGGTGGGCACCGCACATGCGGGCGGAAAGGTGAATGGCACCTGCGGGAAGTTTTCTCCAAAGTTCTTCGGCGTCGTTACGGCGATTGACGATGCAAAGTACCCGCTCGTGCTCAATCAATTCGGTAGCCACCTGATCCCAACTACGACGATCTTCGGGGGCCTTGGGCAAACTCACCGTCACCCGCTCCAGCTCTCGGCACAGCCGCGCCGGGTCGGGCGCCAGTTCTCGCGCTTGCCCCAGCCCCTTCAGTACCGTTCGGCCAAAAGGATCGCTGCGTGTCTTACCCAATTCCGGCTGGGTGGCGGTTGAGAGTACGACTGTCACACGATAACGATCCACCAGTTGTCGCAGGGCGTCGAGGACAGGGCCAAGATATTCCGCTGGCAACAATTGCGCTTCATCGAGAATCACCACGCTTTCGGCGATGTTGTGCAGCTTGCGGCAGCGGGAGGGTTTTGCGGCATAGAGCGACTCGAAGAACTGGACGTTGGTGGTCACGACGATCGGCGCATCCCAGTTTTCGCAGGCGAGGCGGCTCTTCGGCGTCTCGTTGTCGACCTCCAGATTGCTGTGGTGTTCGATGACGGGAGAAGGCTCGATATCGGCGAACACGCTGCGGAACACATCGGCTGTCTGCTCGATGATGCTGGTGTAGGGAATAACGTAGATGACACGCTTGAGCTGATTCGCTTGCGCATGCCGCAGGGCGAAGCCAAGGGAAGCCAGGGTCTTGCCTCCCCCGGTAGGCACACTGAGACTGAAAAGACCCGGCGCTTCGGCGGCATGAGCGAGGCAGGTATCGCGGATTTCAGCGCGAAGCGCCTTGACATGGCTGTCTGCTACGGCGAACTTGCCATCCATATAGCGATCGTAAGCCGCCCCAAGAACGGGAATCGGCGCGTAGTCGCCCCGCAGACTGGCCCGGTTCTCGTCCATGAAGGCTTCGGTATCGAGAAAGTCGGCATCGACGAGGCTGGAGAACAACATCCGCAGCCAGAAATGCAGTTCGCGTGCTTCATGGATGGGCGGCTTGCTCAGCGAAATGCCGGGATCGCGAACCCCATGCGGCACACCGCCGGCCCTGGCCTTGGCAAGCGTACCGACTTCGTCTTTCAGTTCCTGCGATAGGGCTGCGCCTCTGGCGTCTCCAGGATGCCAATCGGGCAAACCGGCATGATGGCCGGCAATCAGGTAGGCCAGCAGTCGGCCATAGGCGCCACGAGTTTCAATCGCATGGATTGCGCCGGCAATCGCATGTTTGACCTTACCTGGAGCAGACTCGATATGTGCGTCGAAGCCGCTGGCAGAACGGATATAGCATTGGAAGTCGGGCTGGTATTTACCTAGGTCATGCCAGAGGCCGGCTATACGAGCCCAATCAGCTCCCGCTAACGGCGTTGCAAAAGCCGCAGCATGACGGGCCACTTCGCGCAGGTGAGTTTCCAGATCGTGAGCTGTCCAACCACCGCCGTCGCCATCGCCTTGCCGAACGTGAGCCCAGTGCTCCATATCGCCACCATGACATTCTTATATGCCAGGATTGTAACGGGCAATTGCGGGAGCAGTGACGGGTTGCCCCGGACGGGCTACAGCCAGCCCGATTTCTTGAATCGCCGATACAGCACGCCGCAAGTCACGGCGATCATGGCCAGCGCAGCGGGGTAGCCGTAGCGCCAGTGCAGTTCGGGCATGAGTTCGAAGTTCATGCCCCAGATGCCGGCGAAGGCGGTGGCGACGGCGAAGATGCCGGCCCAGGCGGCGAGGCGTTTGTTCACTTCGCTCTCTTCGATGGTGACCATCGAAAGATTGACCTGGATCGCGGTGCCGATGGTATCGCGGATGGTGTCGACCGAGGCGTTGATGCGGTGCAGGTGGTCGGCCACGTCGCGGAAATATTCCTTGGTGTTGACGCAAACTTCGGGCACACGGCCGCTGGAGAGTTTGCCGGTGACTTCCAGCAGCGGGGCGACGGCATGCCTGAGGATCATCACCTTGCGCTTGAGGGCGTACAGGCGTTCGATGTTGGAACGCGCGGTGCCCTTGGCGAAGATTTTTTCCTCGATGGTTTCCAGTTCCGATTCGAGCATGTCCACGATGGGGAAATAGTGGTCGACTACGGCATCCATCAGCGCATAGAGCACGAAGCCGGCGCCGTGGCGCAGCAGGTGCGGCTCGCGTTCGCAACGGGCACGCACGCCGAGGAAATCCTGCTGGCTGTGGTTGCGCACCGAAAGCACGAAGTTGCTGCCGACGAAGATGTCCACTTCGCCAAGGCGCAATTCATCTCCGCTGATTTCCAATAGCTGGATCACGGCGAACAACTGGTCGCCGTACTCCTCGACCTTGGGCCGCTGGTGGCCGTGGTGCGCATCCTCCACGGCCAGATCGTGGAGCCCGAACTCTTCCTTCATCACATCCAGTTCGGCGACGTCGGCATCCTTGAGGGCGACCCAGACGAAACAATCCGCACGGCAGACATACTCGCTGATGTCGGCTACGGGGATGTCGTGGAGCTTGCGCCCTTCTTGATAGACGACGCAGTTGATCAGCATTTCAGGCCTGGCCGGTGGCTTGGCGTGCGGCGGCGGCGATGGCTTCGGCATGGCGGCCAACGGCGGCGGCTTCCTTGCCTTCGACCATCACGCGCAGCAGCGGCTCGGTGCCCGACGGCCGCAGCAGTACGCGGCCGCCGCCGTCGAGCGCTTGCTCGGCGGCGCTCTGGGCGGCGCGAATGGCGGGATCGGACATCCAGTCGAAACCGGCCGGCAGGCGCACGTTGATCAGCTTCTGCGGGTACATGGCGAGGTCGGCGCAGGCCTGTTCCAGGCTTTCGCCGCTGGCGCGCAACGCCGCCAGCACTTGCAGCGCGGAGACGATGCCGTCGCCGGTGGTGTGCTTGTCGAGACAGAGGATATGACCCGAATTCTCGCCGCCGAGCAGCCAGCCTTTTTCCTGCAAAAGCTCCAGCACGTAGCGGTCGCCCACCTTGGCGCGGGCAAAGGCGATGCCCAGCCGGCCCAGCGCGTGCTCGAAACCGAGGTTGCTCATCAGCGTGCCGGCGACGCCGGGTACCGTGCCCGAACGCGCCTGATGCCGGGCGATGACGTAGAGCAACTGGTCGCCGTCATAGAGCCGCCCGGCCCGATCGACCATGACCAGTCGGTCGCCGTCGCCGTCGAGGGCGACGCCGAGATCGGCGCCGCTCTCCAGCACCGCGCTGCGCAAGGCTTCGGGCGCCGTGGCGCCGACACGGTCGTTGATGTTGAGACCGTTGGGCGAGACGCCGATCTTCACCACTTCGGCGCCGAGTTCGTGGAACACGCTGGGGGCAATGTGATAGGCGGCGCCGTGGGCGCAGTCGACGGCGATCTTCAGGCCGCGCAGATCGAGCGCACCGGGGAAGGTACTCTTGCAGAACTCGATGTAGCGCCCGGCGGCATCGTCGATGCGCCGCGCTTTGCCGAGCTTCGCCGATTCCATGCAGCCCATCGGCGCTTCGAGCCGGGCTTCGATGTCGGCCTCGATCGCATCGGGCAGCTTGGCGCCGTGGGCGGAAAAGAACTTGATGCCGTTGTCGTGATAGGGGTTGTGCGAGGCGGAGATCACCACACCGACCTGGAGGCGCAGCGCGCGGGTCAGGTAGGCCACCGCCGGGGTCGGCATCGGCCCGACCAGGCAGACGTCGACGCCGGCGGCAGCGAAACCGGCTTCCAATGCGGCTTCCAGCATGTAGCCGGAAATCCGCGTGTCCTTGCCGATCAGCACAGCCGGATGTTCGCCGGCCGGCAGGTGTTCGCGCGCCACCAGCGTGGTACCTGCGGCATAGCCCAGGCGCAGGGCGAACTCGGGGGTGATCGGCGACTTGCCGACCTCGCCGCGCACGCCGTCGGTGCCGAAATATTTACGGCTCATTTCCATTCTCCTCAACAGCATTCCAGACCGCCAGCGCATCGCGCATCGCCGCCACATCGTGCACGCGCAGAATCCGCGCACCGCGCCGAACGGCCAGCAGGTGCGCGGCAATGCCGGCCGGCAAACGCTCCTCGACAGGGCGACCGGTGAGCAGACCGAGCATGTTCTTGCGCGACATGCCGGCCAGCAGGGCCAGATCGGGGACGACCAGTTCGTCGAGTTGCTTTAGCAATTGCAGATTGTGCTCCAGAGTCTTGCCGAAGCCGAAGCCCGGGTCGATCACGATGCGCTCGCGGCCGATGCCGGCAGCTTCGGCCGCCGCGATGCGCTCGGCGAGGAATTCGGCGACTTCGGTGACCACGTCGCCATAGCGGGGATCGGCCTGCATGCTGCGCGGCTCGCCCTGCATGTGCATCAGGCAGACCGCGGCATTGCTTGCTGCAATGGCTTCCATCGCGCCCGGAGTGCGCAGCGCCATGACGTCGTTGATCATGTCGGCGCCCGCGGCAAGCGCCGCCTTCATCACCGCCGGCTTCATGGTATCGACCGAAAGCGGCAGACCACAGTCGCGCAAGCCTGCGACCACCGGAAGGATGCGCTGAATTTCCCGCTCGGCGGTTACCGCCTCGGCGCCCGGACGGGTGGATTCGGCGCCGATATCGAGGATGTCCGCCCCCTCCGCCTTCAGCCGCAATCCATGGGCGATCGCGCGTTCGGTATCGGCGCCGAGGCCGTCGCCGGAGAAGGAATCGTCGGTGAGATTGACGATACCCATCAGCAAAGGCCGGTCGAAGCTGAGGAAGAAACGACCGCAGTGGAGGAGATGTTCCATCGCAGAAGAAAAGGGCCGCTTGCGGCGGCCCCTGGAGAATCGTTATGTGAAGATCAGGCCGGCGCGGCTGCGGTCGGCGCAGCGCCGGAGTTGTTGTCGGGCGAGGATTTCGGCGTCGAATTGCTCGGTTTCGGCAGCCGCGGCGGCAGGCCGCCCATGATGTCGTTGATCTGGTCGGCATCGATGGTTTCCCATTCGAGCAGGGCCGCGGTCATCGCTTCGACCTTGTCGCGATTCTCTTCAAGCAGGCGGCGCGCCAGCGCGTATTGTTCGTCGAGGATGCGGCGAATCTCAGCGTCGACCTTTTGCAGCGAGGCTTCCGACATGTTCTTGTGCGTGGTCACCGAACGGCCGAGGAAAATCTCGCCTTCCTCTTCGCCGTAAACCATCGGCCCGAGGCTGTCGGACATGCCCCACTGGGTGACCATGCGCCGCGCCAGATCGGTGGCGCGCTGGAAGTCGTTGGAAGCGCCGGTGGTCATCTGGTTCATGAACAGTTCTTCGGCGATGCGTCCGCCGAAGAGTACGGTAATGGTGCTGAGCAGGCGCACGCGATCCTGGCTATAGCGGTCTTCGGTGGGCAACTGCATGGTCAGGCCGAGAGCGCGGCCGCGCGGGATGATGGTGACCTTATGCACCGGATCGCTCTTCGGCATCAGCTTCGCCACCACCGCGTGACCGGACTCGTGGTAGGCGGTATTTCTGCGCTCCTCTTCGGGCATGACCATGGAACGCCGCTCGGCGCCCATCATGATTTTGTCCTTGGCGCGCTCGAAATCCTCCATGTCCACCAGGCGCTTGTTGGAGCGGGCGGCAAAGAGCGCGGCTTCGTTGACCAGATTGGCCAGATCGGCGCCGGCAAAACCGGGGCAGCCGCGGGCCAACACCGATGCATCGACGTCGGGCGCCACCGGCACCTTGCGCATATGCACCTTGATGATCTGCTCGCGGCCGCGGATGTCGGGCAGGGGCACGACAACTTGGCGGTCGAAACGACCGGGGCGCAGCAACGCCGGGTCGAGCACGTCGGGGCGGTTGGTCGCAGCGATCACGATGACCCCGGCGGAGCCTTCGAAGCCGTCCATCTCGACCAGCAGCTGGTTCAGTGTCTGTTCGCGTTCATCGTTGCCGCCGCCGAGGCCGGCGCCGCGCTGGCGGCCGACGGCGTCGATTTCGTCGATGAAGATGATGCAGGGCGCGGCCTTCTTGGCCTGCTCGAACATGTCGCGCACACGGGCGGCGCCGACGCCGACGAACATTTCGACGAAATCGGAACCGGAGATCGAGAAGAAGGGCACCTTCGCTTCGCCGGCGATAGCCTTGGCCAGCAGCGTCTTGCCTGTACCCGGCGAACCGACCATCAGCACACCGCGTGGAATGCGGCCGCCGAGCTTCTGGAACTTGGCCGGATCGCGGAGGAATTCGACCAGTTCGGAAACTTCCTCCTTGGCCTCGTCGCAGCCGGCAACGTCGGCGAAAGTGATGCTGTTGGTCGACTCGTCGAGCATGCGTGCCTTGCTCTTGCCGAAGGAAAATGCTCCGCCCTTGCCGCCGCCCTGCATCTGGCGCATGAAGAACACCCAGACGCCGATCAGCAGCAGCATCGGGAACCAGGAAACGAACAGGCTCATCAGGAAGGACTGCTCTTCGTCAGGCTTGGCGACCACCTTGACGTCGTTCTTGAGCAGATCGGACACCATCCACAGGTCGGGCGGCGCGTAGGTAGTAATTTTTTTGCCGTCGGTGGTGGTGGCCTCCAGGGTGCGGCCCTGAATCACCACTTTGGTCACATGTCCCTGCTTCACTTCGTCGAGGAACTGCGAATAGTCCATTGCCGACTGCGCCGTCTGGTGCGTGTTGAACTGATTGAATACCGTCATCAGGACGATGCCGATGACGAGCCAGATGGCGATATTTTTGAACATGTTATTCAAGGTCGTGCCTCGCTTTTCCCGACAGGGACATGGATTGGATCATTGTAGGGTTGTTTCACCGCGCCGGCAATCAAACGCGCCGCCGCGCCAGAAGATAGGTTTCGGCGCTGCGGTCGCGGGAAGCCGCCGGTTTGCGGACCGACAGATCCGCGAAAGCCTGTTGCATCGCCTTGCGCACTTCGATGAAGCCGCTGCCATGGAAAACCTTGACCAGCAGATCGCCGCCGACCTTCAGGTGGCGGGTGGCGAAGTCGAGGGCCAATTCCATCAGATGCGCCATACGCGCCTGGTCGGTCATTGCGATACCGGTTAAGTTGGGGGCCATGTCGGATAAAACAAGGTCGACCGGGCGGCCATCGAGGGCGTTTTCCAGTTGGCGAAGGATTTCCTCTTCGCGAAAGTCCCCCTGTATGAACACTACGCCGGGGATCGGTTCCATCGGCAGCAGGTCGAGCGCGATCAATCGCCCGCCCGGCTGGATGTGCTTGACGGCGTACTCACACCAGCTGCCCGGCGCCGCGCCGAGGTCGACGACGGTCATGCCCGGTTTCAGCAGTTTGTCCTTCTCGTCGATTTCCTGTAGCTTGAACACAGCGCGGGAGCGCCAGCCTTCGGCCTTGGCCTTCAGCACGTAGGGGTCATGCACATGCTGATTCATGTAATGGCTGCTCTTTTTCGAACGCTTGGTTCTGATCGTCACTGACTTGTGCCCTACTTAATGCGAAAATGCACGCCATGATCCAACTGACTACCGAACAGCGCAAGGCGCTCCGCGCCGCTGCCCATCATTTAAATCCCGTCGCCAGTCTCGGCCAGCAGGGCCTGACGCCTGCAGTTCTGGCCGAAATCGACCGGGCGCTGAAGGCCCATGAACTGATCAAGGTCAAGCTCCACGGCAGCGAGCGCGACGACCGAGCCGCACTGCTCGACGAAATCTGCGCCGCCGTCCATTGCGCGCCGGTGCAGCACATCGGCAACATCCTCATACTTTGGCGGGAAAAACCGGCTACAGAGGACACGGCAGCGAAACCCGCCACCCGACGCAGCGGCTCCAAGCCCAAGACCAAGAAGCAGGCCGCCGCCGCGCTGGAAAAGCGGCGCACGCGCAGCGCCCGCTAGTTCGCCCTCCCCCGGGGCGGATAGGCGCGCTACCGCTTTCCTCTCTCCTGCCAGACTACCAGCCACAGCCCGAGCAAACTCTGCAACAGGTAGAGTCCGCTGGAAATTCCGTGCCAAGTGGCAAAGCGGTCGCGCACCGCGCTTTCCATCACCTGCCGCGGCAAGGCATCGGCCTTGAGCTGGGCCAGGATCGGCTGGATGCCGAAGTGCCCGGCGGCCGTCAGTGCCACCATCGCCGCCGCGATCCAGAACACCCCGGACTTGAATGCACGCAAGCCGCGTCGGACAGCCAGATAGAGCAACAGATAGGCACCGCACGCCAAACCGATCCAGGCCATTACCGCGAACATCGCCCCCGCCAGATTGCCGGCCGTGCCACGATCTGCCAGCCCGTTGAAGAGCACAGGCGCCGCAACGTAGCCGATGGCCAGCATGCCGCCGACCCAAAGCGCAACTGCAACGGAGTAGAGGCTTTCGGCGAACGTGTTGTTCATGGCAGGCTCCATGCTTTGCGGCGATTGCAGCGGTACCCCGCGTCCGTTTCAATCGCCGCAATTATTGCGGCACACCGTATCCGCTCTAATCACTCGTAGCGGACATCGAGGATTTCGTATTCGCGTACACCGCCGGGCGTATGCACCTCCACCACGTCGCCGGCGTACTTGCTAATCAACGCGCGTGCGACTGGCGAATTGAGCGAGATTTTGCCCACTTTCAGGTCGGCTTCATCATCGCCGACGATCTGGTAGGTGACGGTCTTGTCGCCCTCGACGTCTTCCATTTCCACGGTCGCACCGAAAACCACGCGACCGTCGGCGTCCAACGACTTGGGGTCTATGATCTGGGCGTTCGACAGTTTGCCTTCGACCTCGGCGATGCGCCCCTCGATGAACCCCTGCCGCTCCTTCGCCGCATCGTACTCGGCGTTTTCCGACAGGTCGCCGTGAGAGCGGGCCTCGGCGATGGCGGCGATGACGCCCGGACGCTCTACCGTCTTAAGGCGATGCAACTCCTGCTTGAGCAATTCGGCGCCATGCAACGTGATGGGGAATTTGCCGCTCATGCCACAAGTTCCCGATGCAGGGTTTGCAACGAATAGGTTTCCAGGCCGGCGTGGCGCATACCCGCGCAGGCGGCGCGGGCGCCTTCCACCGTGGTGTAAATGGTGACCTTTTGCGCCAGCGCCGACGTGCGGATCGAGCGCGAATCGGCGATGGCGGTACGCTTCTCGTCCACCGTATTCACCACCAGGGCGATTTCATTGTTCTTGATCATGTCCACGATGTGCGGGCGCCCCTCGGTGACCTTGTTCACCGCTGTCACCGACAACCCGACGGCTTCGATAGCCGCGGCGGTGCCGCGTGTGGCGACCAGCACAAAGCCGAGTTCGTGCAATTCGCGCGCCACTTCGACGGCCTTGGCCTTGTCGGCTGGCTTGACGCTGATGAACACCTTGCCACTCTTCGGCAACCGGGTGCCACCCGCCAGTTGCGATTTCACGAAGGCTTCACCGAAGCTGCGGCCAACGCCCATCACCTCCCCGGTGGATTTCATCTCCGGACCGAGGATGGTATCCACGCCGGGGAACTTGTTGAACGGGAAGACGGCTTCCTTGACCGAGTAATACGGCGGGATCACCTCCCGGGTCACCCCCTGATCCGCCAGGCTGCGGCCTGCCATGCAGCGCGCCGCCACCTTGGCGAGTGGAATGCTGGTGGCCTTGGAGACGAAGGGTACGGTACGCGAGGCGCGCGGATTGACTTCCAGCACATACACCACGGCATCGTCGCCGTGACCCTGAATGGCGAATTGCACATTCATCAGGCCGACAACGTTGAGGCCCATGGCCATCATCTCGGTCTGCCGACGCAATTCGTCCTGGATCTTTTTCGACAGGGTGAAGGGCGGCAGGGAACAGGCCGAATCGCCGGAATGCACGCCAGCCTGCTCGATGTGTTCCATGATGCCGCCGATAATGACCTGCTTGCCGTCGGACAACGCATCCACGTCCACTTCGGTGGCGTCGTTGAGGAAACGGTCGAGCAGCACCGGCGAATCGTTGGAGACCTTGATCGCATCGCGCATGTAACGCTCAAGATCCTTCTGCTCATGGACGATTTCCATGGCGCGGCCGCCGAGCACATAACTGGGGCGCACCACCAGTGGATAGCCGATTTCGGCGGCGAGGCGGATCGCATCTTCTTCGGTGCGCGCTGTGCGATTCGGCGGTTGCTTGAGACCCAGATCGTGGAGCAGCTTCTGGAAGCGCTCGCGGTCTTCGGCAGCATCGATCATGTCCGGCGTGGTACCGATGATCGGCACACCGTTGGCCTCCAGGTCGCGCGCGCGCTTCAATGGCGTCTGACCACCGAATTGGACGATGACGCCGTAGGGCTTCTCCACCTCGACGATTTCGAGGATGTCTTCCAGCGTCAGCGGTTCGAAGTAGAGGCGGTCGGAGGTATCGTAGTCGGTGGACACGGTCTCCGGATTGCAGTTGACCATGATGGTCTCGTAACCGTCTTCGCGCATCGCCAGCGCGGCATGCACGCAGCAGTAGTCGAACTCGATGCCCTGGCCGATACGGTTGGGACCGCCGCCGAGAACCATGATCTTTTTCTTGTTGCTCGGGCGCGACTCGCACTCCTCCTCGTAGGTGGAGTACATGTAGGCGGTGGAGGTGGCAAACTCGGCGGCGCAGGTATCGACGCGCTTGAACACCGGGCGCACGCCCAGCGCATGGCGGCGAACCCGCACCAGGGTTTCTCCTGTGCTCAACAGGGTCGCAATGCGCCGGTCGGAGAAGCCCTTGCGCTTGATGCCGCGCAGGGTTTCCGCATCCATTTCGTCCAGCAACTGCGCGCGAATCCATTCCTCGGTCTTGACGATGTCCTCGATCTGCACCAGAAACCATGGATCGATCTTGGTCAGGTTGAACACTTCGTCCATCGAATAGCCTTCGCGGAAGGCTTGGCCGACATACCAGATGCGCTGCGGGCCGGGATTGGCCAGCTCGCGATCGATTTCCTCGTGCTCGGCTTCCAGTTCGTCAAGGCCGTAGACGCCCACTTCCAGGCCGCGCAACGCTTTTTGCAGCGATTCCTGGAAAGTGCGTCCCATGGCCATCACCTCACCCACCGACTTCATCTGCGTAGTGAGGCGATCGTTGGCCTGGGGGAACTTCTCGAAGGCGAAACGGGGCACCTTGGTGACCACGTAGTCGATGGAGGGCTCGAAGGAGGCCGGCGTGGCGCCACCGGTGATGTCGTTCTTGAGTTCGTCCAGCGTATAGCCGACAGCGAGTTTGGCCGCCACCTTGGCGATGGGAAAGCCGGTCGCCTTCGATGCCAGCGCCGAAGAGCGCGAAACGCGGGGGTTCATCTCGATCACGATCATCCGCCCATCGCTGGGGTTGATCGCGAACTGCACGTTGGAACCGCCGGTATCGACGCCGATCTCGCGCAGCACCGCAATGGATGCGTTACGCATGATCTGGTATTCCTTGTCGGTCAGCGTCTGCGCCGGAGCGACTGTGATTGAATCTCCGGTGTGCACGCCCATCGGATCAAGGTTCTCGATCGAGCAGATGATGATGCAGTTGTCCTTGTGGTCGCGCACCACCTCCATCTCGTACTCTTTCCAGCCAAGCAGGGACTCTTCGATCAACAGTTCCTTGGTGGGGCTGGCTTCCAAACCGCGCTTGCAGATTTCGGCGAACTCTTCCTGGTTGTAGGCGATGCCGCCGCCGCTGCCGCCCATGGTGAATGAGGGGCGGATGATGGAGGGAAAGCCCAGCGCGCCCTGCACCTGCATGGCTTCTTCCAGGCTGTGGGCAATACCGGAACGGGCCGAACCAAGACCTATCTTGGTCATGGCGCGTTTGAACTTTTCGCGATCCTCGGCCTTGTCGATGGCTTCCTTGGACGCGCCGATCATCTCGACGTTGTACTTTTCCAGCACACCGTGCTTGGCCAGATCGAGCGCACAGTTGAGCGCCGTCTGCCCTCCCATTGTGGGCAACACCGCATCCGGCCGCTCCTTGGCGATGATGTTTTCCAGCACCTGCCAGGTAATGGGCTCGATATAGGTGACGTCGGCCATGTCCGGGTCGGTCATGATCGTCGCCGGGTTGGAATTCACCAGAATGACCTTGTAGCCTTCTTCGCGCAGGGCCTTGCAGGCCTGCGCGCCGGAGTAGTCGAACTCGCAGGCCTGGCCGATGATGATCGGGCCGGCGCCGATGATGAGGATCGAATGTATGTCTGTGCGCTTAGGCATGGGGCGCCTTATTGTCGGCAATCAGTTTGATGAAGCGGTCGAACAGGTACGACACGTCGTGCGGCCCGGGACTCGCCTCAGGATGACCCTGGAAGCAAAAAGCCGGTCGGTCGGTCCAAGCCAAGCCTTGCAAGCTGCCGTCGAATAGCGAGACATGGGTCGTGCGCACGTTGCCCTGCAGGGTGGCCGGATCGACGGCGAAACCGTGATTCTGGCTGGTAATCAGAACCTGGCCGCTATCGATATCCTTGACCGGATGATTGGCGCCATGATGGCCAAACTTCATTTTCAGGGTTTTACCCCCGGCAGCGAGGCCCATCAGTTGATGGCCGAGACAGATGCCGAAGGTGGGCAGCTTGCGATCAAGGAATTCGCGAATCGCAGCGATGGCGTAATCGCAGGGCTCTGGATCGCCGGGGCCGTTGGAGAGGAAAATCCCGTCCGGATTCAGCGCCAGCGCATCCTTAGCTGACGTCTGAGCCGGCACCACAGTCAGCCGGCAGCCTCGCTCGGTCAGCATGCGCAGGATATTGCGCTTGACGCCAAAATCGTAGGCCACCACGTGATATTTGGGAGCATTCTGCCGCCCGTACCCTTTGCCCAGCCTCCATTCGCTCTCTGTCCAGACGTAGGACTCCGTCGCGCTGACCACCTTGGCCAGATCCATTCCAGCCAACCCTGGAAAAGCGCTGGCCGCAGCAACGGCCGCACCTTCGTCTAGCCCGCTACCGGTTGCAATGCAGCCGGCCTGCGTTCCCGTTTCGCGTAGGATGCGAGTCAGCTTGCGGGTATCGATATCGGCAATGGCAGCTACATTTTCCGCTTTGAGATAGCTATCGAGGGTCCGCTCGGAGCGAAAGTTCGAAGCCAGCAGCGGCAGGTCGCGAATCACGAGACCAGCGGCAAAAACCTTGTCCGACTCGGCATCCTCCTTGTTGACGCCGTAGTTGCCGATATGGGGATAGGTCAGGGTGACGATCTGGCGGCAATAGGAAGGATCGGTGAGAATTTCCTGGTAGCCGGACATCGAGGTATTAAACACCACCTCGCCGACGCTGGAGCCGATAGCGCCAATGCCTTTGCCCCGAAAAACCGTCCCGTCGGCAAGTGCAAGAATGGCGGGCGGGAATTGAGACACGGTGAGGCTCCTGTTATCGTCGGCGCAAGCGGCGCGAGGGGAAACCGAAAGCGGAATGTGCGGCTCCTACCTGCTTCGGCAAACCTTGAAATTATACAGTTACCCCACCTCCCAAAGCAACGACAGAAGGAAGCCCTGTCCGGGAAATCAGCGCAAACCGAGCACGTCCTGCATGTCGTACAGGCCTTGTGCCTTGCCGCGTAAAAACCGTGCGGCCCGCAGCGAACCCAGCGCGTAGGACATTCGACTGGCCGACTTGTGGGTAATCTCGATGCGCTCACCGACCCCGGCGAAGAGGACCGTATGATCGCCAACGATATCGCCACCGCGGATCGTCGAAAAACCGATCTGCGCAGGTGGCCGCTCGCCAGTATGGCCCTCGCGGCCGTAAACCGCGTTTTGCGCCAAATCGATGCCGAGCGCCTCGGCCACCACTTCGCCCATGCGCAGCGCCGTGCCGGAGGGCGCGTCGACCTTGTGATGATGATGGGCTTCGATGACCTCGATGTCATAACCCTGGTTCAGAATGCGCGCCGCGACATCGAGCAGTTTGAATACCGCATTCACCCCGACCGCCATATTCGGCGCAAAGACAATCGGGATCTCTTCAGCCATATCGCGGATGGCAAGCTTTTGCTCGGCGGAAAATCCGGTGGTACCGATCACCGCATGCACCTTGTGGCGGCGACAGCCGTTCAGGTGTTCGAGGGTTCCTTCGGGGCGGGTAAAGTCGACCAACACATCGGCCGCAGCGAGCGCGGCATCCAGATCGCTGCCCACCTTCACTCCGCACGGCGCCCCCACCAGTTCGCCGGCATCGCGGCCGATAAAGCCGCAGTCGGGGCGATCCAGCGCTGCAGAAAGAACGCCGTCGGGAGAACTCAACACCGCCTCGATCAGAGTGCGGCCCATGCGGCCGGAACTGCCAGCGATGGCGTAGCGGATTTTTTCCATGGCTGACAATCAGTTCGTTGCAGGTTTGACCGCATCCGGCGCAGGGCCGATTCTGACCACACGAGGCGCCGTCGCGGCGGCGGCGGCATCGGTCTTATCGCCATCGCCGCCGGTCACATCGCCCGCCAGCCGGGTGAGTTTGCCATCGGCGAAGAACACTGCCAGCTTGCGCGATCGCACTTCGCCGGTGCCTGACTGGAAGCGATAGACGTAATCCCACCGATCAGCGTGGAAATTGTCGGTAATCAGCGGGGAACCGAGGATGAACCGTACCTGATCTCGGGTCTGACCGGGCTTCAATTGGCCCACCATTTCCTGGGTAACGTAGTTGCCTTGACGAACGTCGATTCGATAAGGCGTCAGGTAGTCGGTCACTTTCACGTCCGAAAAATCGGCACATGCTGCCAGCAGCAGCGCCAGCACTGGAGAAATTCGCTTCACGCAAGACCTCGATGGGAGCGGGAGGATTCTCCCGGATAGCGGAAAACTATATCATAGGCCCCTTCCCGATCCCGCGACCACCTGCACTCGCCCATGCCGACATCCGCCAGTCTCAAGAGCACCGGCCTCAAAGCCACCTATCCGCGGCTGCGGATTCTTGAGCTGTTTCAGAAATCCGAAGCCCGCCACATGACCGCCGAGGATATCTACCGCCATTTACTAACCGAAGGCATCGATATCGGCTTGGCTACGGTCTATCGGGTGCTGACCCAGTTCGAACAGGCCGGCCTGATCGAGCGGCATTTTTTCGAATCCGGCAAGGCGGTGTTCGAACTCAACGAGGGGCGCCACCACGACCACCTGGTTTGTCTGCAATGCGGCAAGGTAGAAGAGTTCTACGACCCGGGAATCGAGCGGCGCCAGATCGAAATTGCAGAGGAACGTGGGTTTACCGTCAAGGAGCACGCACTCTACCTCTACGCCGAGTGCAACAAACCGGGTTGCGAAGGGCAAAAGCTCTGCCCGATGAAGAGCGAATGCCGCCATCTGGGTGCGGATGGCGAATGCCCACCAACCTGCCCTGAAGTCGAAAAGCCTGCCGGCAAGCGGCGCTAACTGCCCGATCTGGGCCAGATTTAGGCTTGGCTGAGCATTTCTCGCGCGTGGTCGCGGGTGGTATCGGTAATTTTCACTCCACCGAGCATCCGGGCAATTTCTTCCACCCGTCCGTTTGCATCAAGCGCCGTTACGCGACTGAGCGTATGCCCGCCTTGGGTTTCCTTTGCCACTGACCACTGCCAGCGGGCCTGGGCGGCAACCTGAGGAAGGTGGGTGACGCACAGCACCTGGCGCGTTCCGCCTAGCTGGCGCAACAACCGGCCAACGACCTCAGCCACTCCGCCGCCGATACCGACATCGACCTCATCGAAAATCAGCGTCGGCACCTCGCTCGCCTCGCTAGCGATCACCTGAATCGCCAGCCCGATCCGCGACAATTCGCCGCCGGACGCCACCTTGGCCAGCGGTCGCAGAGGCTGCCCGGCATTCACGGCAACGCGAAACTCGACCGTTTCCAGGCCATAGCCGGCCCCGTCTTCGGTCGACAGCAAAGCGATCTCGAAGCGGCCGCCGACCATGGCCAACTGCTGCATCGCTTCGCTGATCTGCTTCGACAGCGCCCCCGCCGCCTTGGCACGCGCAGCCGAGAGTTTCTTCGCCGGCCCTTCAAAACTGCGCCGTGCGCTGGCCTCGCGCTCGGCCAGCGCCGCCGGATCGGCAGTCAAGCGCAATTCATCAAGACGGCGGGTAAGCCGCACTTGCAATTCCGTCAGGTCGTCCGGCGCCACCCGGTGCTTACGCGCCATGGCCATCACGGCTTCCAGCCGCGTTTCCAAATCCTCCAAGCGTCCGGGGTCGAGGTCGAGACGCTCGCGGTAGCGCGCCAGCGCATGGGCCGCCTCAGCGAGTTGAATGCGCGCGCCTTCGATCAAGGCCGTCGGCTCGGCCAGCGTCGGGTCCACTTCCGCCATATCGCGCAGCTTGGATAACACCCGATCGATGGCCGCGGTCGCCGCCATCTCGCCTTCATCGAGCATTTCGACCACGGCGGCGGCGCCTTCGATCAGGCTGGCGGCGTAGCTGAGCCGTCGGTGTTCGCGGTTTTCCTCCTCCCAACGATCATCCGTGAAGTCGAGGGTTTCCAATTCATTCACTTGCCATTCGAGCAATTCGCGCTCGCGGGCACCGGCTTCCGCGTCGCGCTCGGCCTCCTCCCTGGCCCGCCTCAAGCGCTGCCAGGCAGCGTAGGCCGCAGCCACCTCCTCGACCAGCGGCTCAAGTCCGGCATGGCCGTCGAGCAGCTGGCGCTGCGCATCGCCACGCAACAGGGAGTGGTGAGCATGCTGGCCATGGATATCGGCAAGTCCGTCGGCCACGGTTTTAAGCTGCGCCAGCGTGGCGGCCGCACCGTTGACGTAGGCGCGGGAGCGGCCGCCAGCTTCAATCACCCGGCGCAACAGGCAAACGCCGCCGTCGGCATCAAAATCGTTTTCCGCCAGCCAGGCCAACACCGGGCTGGACGGTTCGAGGTCGAATTCCGCCGAAATCTCCGCCCGCTCTCGGCCGACGCGCACGACTCCACCATCGGCGCGTTCGCCGAGGGCCAGCGACAGGGCATCCACCAGAATCGACTTGCCCGCTCCGGTCTCGCCGGTCAGTGCGACGAACCCAGCCTCGAACACCAGTTCAAGGCTATCGACAATAACGAAATCGCGGATCAGCAGGCGGCGTAACATCGGGCAATCAGGCCCGCTTGGGGGTGGCGCTCCAGTGCAACTTTTCGCGCAGCATGGCGAAATAGCTGTAGCCCGGAGGATGCAGGAAGACGATGTTGCGCTCGGCATGGCGGATCACGATGCGATCGCCGGCACCGACGTCGAAACGATCCTGTCCGTCCAGATAGAGCAGTCCGTCGTGGGGTGCCACCAGCGCCAGTTCGATGGTGCTCGCCGCGCTCACGGTAATCGGCCGATACGACAGCCCGTGCGGGCATAGCGGCACAATGGCAATGCCCGCCACCGACGGATGCAGCACCGGGCCGTTGGCCGAAAGTGCGTAGGCGGTGGAACCGGTGGGCGTTGCCACGATCATGCCGTCCGCACGCAGCACATAGATGAACTCGCCGTCGATGCTTAGCTCGAATTCGATCATCCGCCCGGCGTTGGCCTTGGAAAGCACAATATCGTTGAGCGCAAAATTGGGCGTCACCCAGACGCCGTCGCGCTGGATGCGTGCCTGCAAAAGGAAACGCTCCTCGCGACTAAAGCGTCCGGCCAGCAGATCCTCCATGCTGGCCAGCATGCTTTCGCGCGAAACGTCGGTCATAAAGCCCAGCCGCCCCTGATTCACCCCGACCAAGGGAACCGCATACGCCGCGAGTTGCCGTGCGGCATTCAGTAGAGTGCCGTCGCCGCCGACGACGATCGCGACATCAGCCTTTGCCCCTATGTCGCGATAGGACGCACCGACTATGGCTCCCTCGGCAGCAAAATGCGCGCTCTCCTCGTCCATCAGCACGGCGATGCCGCGCTGGCGAAAAAAATCGGCGAGCAGGCGCAGCGATTCAACCACTTCCGGGCTGCGAAACTTGCCGACCAGCGCGGCACAACGGATATCGGTCTGCAATTCGGAAACCATGGCCGGATTTAACCATAGGAAAGTGACAATCTCTCCGCCCTGACGCAGAATGCGGTCCTGATCCGCTGCCCCCATCCCGGCCGCGCCCCCTGCTGCTTAAGAACAAGGTGCGCCACTGAACCGAAAGCGTCCTCCCGCAATGCAAACTTTTAGCTTCTCCAGACTCTGGCACCAGGCCTGGTCCCTCATCCTGGTGGAAATGGACAGCCGGGAAGCCTCATGGCTGCTCCGACCAAAGAACCACCTCTCTTTGCTGGAAACCCGCCGCATCGCCATCATCATTTCGCGGGTGCGGCTGATTGCGGGTCTTTTCGCCGTGCTGACGCCGCTCTGGATCGCCCTTGACATCTGGGCCTTTCCGCGCGAAATCTGGGAGGGCCTCGCCATCGCCCGGGTATTGGCGACGCTCGCCTTTGTCGCCATCATGCTGCGCCCGCATCGCAGCAATACCCTGTTCGACGCTTACCGCACCCTGACCTTGTTGCTTGCGGTACCGACGGCTTTTTTCCTGTTCACCTATCTGCACATGGCACGATTCCAGCTCCACGGGTTGGCCGAAGCCTTTTCCGTAGGCTATGCCTACCTGCCGTTTGTCATGTTGGCAGGGCTCTCGATTTTTCCGCTGACCATGGCTGAAAGCGTGGCTTTTGCCGCACCGATGCTGCTGGCGCAGATCTGCGCCGGAATCCTACGTTTGCCGGTGCTGGATTGGCCAAGCTGGATCGCCTCGTTCTGGCTGTTGCTATTGATTGCTGCCGTATCCGCCCTGGCCGGATTGTCCCAACTCGCCTTCATGATCGTATTGGTACGGGAAGCTATTCGCGACACCATGACCGGCTGTTTCTCGCGCCACAGCGGCGAAGAAGTATTGGAACTACAGTTCAGCATCTCTGCCCGCACCAACACCCCGTTGGCCGTAGCCTTCATTGACATCGACCATTTCAAGGCAGTCAACGACACCTATGGGCATGAGGTCGGCGACGAGGTTATCCGCCAGATATCGGGAGCCATGCAAAGCCATACGCGAGATAGCGACATGCTGATCCGCTGGGGCGGCGAGGAGTTCCTGCTGATGCTACCGAACACCTCCCAATCCGATGCCTGCATAGCACTCAACAGACTCCATCAGTCGGGATTCGGCCAGCGACCGGACGGTTCGCCATTGACCGCCAGTATCGGGGTAGCGGAGCGGATAGCTAGCGGAGCGGCCGACTGGCCCACCCTCGTGGAACGCGCTGACAGCCGGATGTACCAAGCCAAACAGGGCGGGAGAAACCGCATAGTCAGCGACGATCAGACGTCGAGCTGCAACCCTTCGTAGGACAGCAGCACTTCGGGATCGCCGGGTACGCCCACGCAACAACGGGCAAGGGCTTCGGCGAAGACACGCTCCGCTTCGTCGTCGCCCCGCGTCGGCTCATGGTGGGTGCACACCAGCCGTTTCGCACCTACGCGCCGCGCCAGAGCGATCGCATAATCGAACGTCGAATGCCCCCAGCCCTTCTTGGCCGGATATTCCGCCTCGGTGTAGGAGCAGTCCATCACCAAGACATCGACCCCGCGTACCGCCTCATCCATCTGCTGCTGCTTCTCCTCGACCATCGCCTGGTACTCGGTATACCCCTCATCGCCGGGTTCGTAGATGTTGTACCAAGGCTCGTGGTCGCCGGTGAAGAATACCGACTTGCCGCCGCAGTCGATGCGGTAGCCGAAATCGATCACCGGGTGGTTGAGCAGGGTGGCCGAGACCGTCGCATCGCCGATCTCGACTCGTTCGCCGATATCGAGCGTACGGTACTCGATGCCGGCGCGCAACTCGGCCTCGCGGATCGGAAAGTAGCTGTACTGCATCTGCACTTCCATGATCTGCTCGATGCCCTGACTGCTGACCACATCGTAAGCACCATGGATACGTACCGTATTGCCTGGAATGAAAAACGGCGTGAAAAACGGCAGGCCGTGGATGTGATCCCAGTGGGTGTGGGTGATGAAGATGTTGGCGGTGACCGGCAGTTCCTTCAACAGCGACTGGGCAAGAGGGAAAATTCCGGTACCGGCGTCGAGGATGATCAGTTCGCCGCCATCCGAGCGTACCTCAATGCAGGTCGTATTGCCTCCGCGGCGCTGTGTATGCGGCCCCGGCGAGGGAATCGAACCGCGAACACCCCAGAATCTGACTTTCATTTGGCACTATCCACCGAGACAAACATCGTTGCGTCAGCGACGATCTTGGAAAAGTCGCCCAGACTCGCCACCACTTTGTCGATGTCGTCGCCAAAACGCGCCGCCGCCGGTTTTTGGCCCGCCCAAGGAGGAAGCTCTTCGCCCAGCAGGCCACCGCCGGGCAAACCGGCACCGCGACAGATCTGGTCGGCCATGCGCAAGCAATCGAGCATCGCCGAGGGCGGAGCGTTTTCCGCATGGTGATCGCGAATGCAATCGACCAACGCTTCGGGAAATTGCCATTTCTTTGCCAACAGCGCCCCGACCACACCATGGTCGACGCCGATCATTTCGCGTTCGATCCGATACAGCGGCACATTCTCGGTCACTCCGCGCATCAGCGCCTGACGAAATTCCGCCGCCATGAACTGGGCGAATACCACCTTGCCGAAATCGTGCAGCAGCCCGGCCACATAACAATCTCCGGGATCCGCTTCGCCCTTAGCGTAGCTGTTGCATAAAATGCGCGCCACATTCGCCGTCGTCAGAGAATGCACGAGGTAGTGCTGGATGTCGAAGCCGGCAGTATTCACCCGCGGCAGAATACCCACCGCAGCGAACGACAACGCCAGATTCTTGATCGTGTTGATGCCCAGATAAACCACCGACTGATTTACCGAGGTGATCTTGCTGGGCAGGCTGTAATAGGCGGAATTGATGACCTTGAGAATCTTCATGGTCATCACCGGATCCTTCTCGATCACCCCCACCAAATCCTTTGGCAGGCAATTGATGTTGCGCGTAAGTTCGAGCACCTTTTGCACGCTGCGCGGAAATGCCGGCATGCGATCGACCGCTGTGGTCAGTTTGCGTTCGAGCTCAGGCGTAAGTTGACCCACAATGGCGTCTGTCCGGTTGGCGATGGACGATTATATGCGTAGCCGTTTTGAATCCCGCGGCCGTCCTCGAACTGTTAACATCCTCTCCACTGCCATTCCAACCTGCCTTAAGCCCGATGCCCAAGCTCCCACCCCTGCCCAGTATGCGCACCGCGCAGCCCGGCCACGTCTATCTGGTGGGCGCTGGCCCCGGCGATCCGGAACTGCTGACCCTGCGTGCCGCCTCGCTGATCGGCCAGGCAGATGCGGTGGTCTATGACAACCTGGTGAATCCGGCCATCCTCGAACAGGTGCCAGCGAATGCGGAACGGATTTATGCGGGCAAGCAACGCGGCCTGCATGCGTTACCGCAGCATGAACTCAACCTGTTGCTGGTCACCCTGGCGCGACGCGGCCTGCGCGTGGTGCGGCTCAAGGGAGGCGATCCGTACACCTTCGGTCGCGGCGGCGAGGAGGCAGAAATTCTCCACAAACATGGCATTCCCTTCGAAGTGGTGCCGGGCATCACCGCCGCCGCCGGCGTCGCCGCCTATACCGGAATTCCACTCACCCACCGCGACCACGCCCAGGCCTGCATCTTCGTCACCGGCCATCTCAAGGACGGCAGCATGGATCTGGACTGGTCCGGGCTGGCACGGCCGAGGCAAACTCTGGCCATCTACATGGGTCTCACCGGCTTACCGCATCTCTGCCAGCAGTTGATGGCCCACGGTCTGCCGGCCGACTGGCCGGCAGCCATCGTCCAGCGCGGCACCACCCATGACCAACGCACCATCACCGGAACGCTAGCCACCCTGCCGGAACGCGCCACCGCCGCTGGTCTGCGTGCACCGACGCTAATCCTGGTCGGTCAGGTAGTAAAGCTCCACGCGCATCTGGCGTGGTTCGACGAAAAATCACAGCCGATGGAGGGCAACCATGCACACATTCACTCGTAAAGCCGGATTCCCGGCGCAAACAACCCTGGTTGCGCTATTGCTCGGCATGCTCACGCCGACCGCATCGGCTCATGGCTGGCACAGCGGCTTCGCACCGGGGTTCGTGCAAGGATTCTCCCACCCGTTCAGCGGACTCGATCATCTGCTGGCAATGTTTGCGGTAGGACTCTGGAGCAGCCACGCCGGACGCCGTTTTTGGCTCGTCCCCGCAAGCTTCGTCGCGCTATTGCTGGTCGGTGCGCAGCTAGCGGCGGAGGGCATCGCATTACCGGCCATCGAACCGACGATCGCCGCCTCGCTCCTGGTGCTGGGTCTGTTGTTGGCGCTACAAGCGCGACTGCCGGCCGCGGCAGTCGCGACCCTGGTCGGCGGCTTCGCTCTGTTCCATGGCGCCGCTCACGGCATCGAACTGGGCCCGACTGCGGCGCCCGGGCTGACGGGCGTTCTCTGCGCCACACTGTTGCTCCACCTCGCCGGCATCGTGGCCGGACGTTTCCTCAAGCCTGGCGCAGTTTGGCTGCGGCTCGCCGGAACCGGCATCGCCGTATGCGGCGCCGGGCTGTCCAGCGGACTGATCTAGACAGCCCGTTCGCATTGAGTCCTTCGACGGGGCTCAATGCGAACGGTGATGGCTTGTTCATTTCCCCAGGCTATGCGCGCTGTCGCCGATGCTGCCACCAACCAGCCGCCGCCGGCAGCAACGAAACGACCACGATCCCGACAATCATTGCCGTGAGGTTGTTTTTGATCGCCGGGATATTGCCAAACCAATAACCGGCCAGGGTCAACGAAGCGACCCAGCCGATCCCGCCGGCCAGATTGAACGCGGTAAAGCGGAATGCGTTCATCGCACCGATGCCCGCCACAAACGGGGCAAAGGTGCGGAATAAAGGCAGGAACCGCGACAGGACGATTGTCTTGCCGCCGTGCCGCTGATAGAAGGCTTGGGTTTTTTGCAACGCGGCGTGGCTGAAAAACAACGAGTCCGGCCATTGGAACACGCGCGGTCCGAGATAGCGGCCGATGGTGTAATTCAAGCTGTTCCCCAGCACGGCGGCCAGCGACAGCACGACGATCAGCAACGCCACGTCCATCCCGCCAACCGCCGCCAGTGCCCCGGCCACGAACAGCAGCGAGTCGCCGGGAAGGAACGGCAGTACGACAAACCCGGTTTCCGAAAAAATTACCAGAAACAGGATGGCGTAAATCCAAACGCCGTACTGCTCGACCAGCAGCGCCAAGTATTTGTCCAGGTGGAGAACGATATCGATGAAATGGGCAAACAGTTCCATAGCGCAGACGGCGGACGGCAAGGGGCGCGTAGTTTAACTGATGGCCGAAAGACGGCCGCTCCGCTCAAGCCGAAGAATCGCCGTTCCGGCTGCGGTGAACGATTTTCTCCTGATACATGGCCTGGTCGGCACGCGCCAGCAAAGCATCCAGCGTGCGCCCATCCGCCGGGTAGCTGGCACAGCCAATACTGACCGTGGTGGCAACGGTCCGGCCGTTGAAGGTCAGCAGGGTGGATGCCACCGCATCGCGTATTCGCTCTGCGACATCCGCCGCACCAAGCGCCGGCGTTTCGGGCAGCAGAACGACGAATTCGTCGCCGCCGTAGCGGGCCAGCACATCGGAACTGCGCAGCTGGCCGTGGGCAGCATTCACGATCAGCCGCAACAATCGGTCGCCGCCCTCATGGCCGAAATTGTCGTTGATCTCCTTCAGGTTGTCGCAATCGATCGACAGCACGCTTAGCGGACGCGCATATCTGACCGCCTGCCCGAATAGGCGGTCAGATACGATGGCGAAACCGCGACGGTTGAGCGCCTGGGTCAGATCGTCGGTTTCGGACATCAGCTTGGCCCGATTCAAGCCATAGCGGATATCCGAGGAAAACAGCGTGGTGATGTAGGCAACCAGGACAAACGGGGCGAACTGGGCGAACAACCCACCGGCGTAGCGCAGCGAAGCCAGTTCATACACCGACGAATGGTCGCCGAGGAAGACGAAACAGGCCGCGACCAGCGCCAGTTCAAGCAGTGTTGTCGCCTTTCCCAGCGTCAGGGCGCAGGTGATGATGACCAACAGATAACAGTTGACCAGCGGGCTTTCCAGCTTGCCGGTGTGCCACAAGGCCCAGGTGATAAAGGCCGTCATCACCCAAGTCTCCAGCGCAATTTTCCAACGCGACTCGGCTTTAAAGATGTTCGAGTAGCGAAACCCCATCACGAAGCCGGCGTAGGTGAACAGCGCCACTGCAATGGCGGCACGATCATAGCCCTCGGTCACGCCAAAGACGTAATAGAGGAGAACCAGGATCAGCAGCAGCCATTCGATTTCGGCGACCGTGCGGGAAACTCCTCGGAGTTCTTCCTGCTCCAGCGATGTATTAGGTTCGATGTCTTTAGCCATTTTTACCTTCGCAGCGGTGCTATTACAGCATTCAGTCGAATTTATGCCGATGACTTCAAACGGCGGTAGCCGCTTTCGCCATCACCACGATACCGTCTTCATCTGCATACAGCATATCGCCGGGACGTATCCAGACGCCCTCGATCTGCACCGCCACATCGCGCTGGCCCTCGTTGCGCTTCTCTGTAGGCAGCGGCATCGTCGCCAGGGCGCGGATGCCGGTGTCGCATTCCGCCAGTTCGGCGCTATCGCGTACGCAGCCGTAAACCACCACGCCGGCCCAGCCGTTCTTCGCCGCCGCCTTGCCCAGATTGCCGCCGACCAGCGCTCGGCGCAGCGAGCCGCCACCGTCGACCACCAGCACCCGGCCTTCGCCTAGCGAGTCGACGGCAGCCTTGACCAGCGTGTTGTCCTCGAAACACTTGACGGTGCTCACCGGACCGGAAAATTTGATTCGTTTGCCGAAGTCGCGGAACAGCGGCGGCAATACGCGGAAAGCGCCGTCGCTATCGTTCTTGTGGTCATCGCAAAGGTCGCAGGTGGCGAAGGCTTGGATCATCGGAGGATCTCCTGAGTCTGAGTATGGGATAACCGGATTTTGCCTCATCTGGGATAATTCATAGTCCATGCGCCGCATACACCCCCTCCCCGACCTTCTTATCAGCCAGATCGCCGCCGGCGAGGTGGTGGAACGACCAGCATCGGTACTCAAGGAATTAGTGGAAAACAGTCTCGATGCGGGTGCCGGCCGCATCGATGTCGCACTGGAGGAAGGCGGTGTGCGCCTGATGCGCGTCAGCGACGATGGCGGCGGCATCGAACCCGAGGATCTGCCGCTGGCCCTGGCCCGCCATGCCACCAGCAAGATCGGCAGCCTCGAAGAACTGGAGCGGGTGTCCAGCTATGGGTTTCGCGGCGAGGCACTGGCCTCTATCGCATCGGTGGCGCGCGTCACGCTGACCAGCCGGACCACCAGCACCTCGCACGGCAGCCGCATCAACAACACGGGGGGCGAGATCGCTCCTGCGGCATCGGCCGTTGGAACCGTCGTCGAGGTTGCCGACCTGTATTTCAATACCCCGGCCCGGCGCAAATTCCTCAAATCCGAGGCGACCGAATTCGGTCACTGCGACGATGCCTTTCTACGTATGGCGCTGGCCAACCCGGGCGTAGCGTTCAGCCTCAGCCATAACGGCTGCGTCAAACGCCGCTACGTTGCGGGAGACCTCGAACGGCGCATCCGCGACGTCCTCGGCGGCGAATTCTTCGCCCATGGCCGGGCGCTCGACGTCGTCGCCGGACCGTTGCGCCTCTACGGCTTTGTTGCACTACCGGCTTATTCCAAGGCCAGCCGCGACGAACAGTACTGCTATGTGAATGGCCGTTTCGTCCGCGACAAGCTGCTCGCCCACGCGCTACGCGAAGCCTATACCGACGTTCTGCACGGAGCACGCCACCCGGCCTACGCCCTGTTCGTCGAGCTCGATCCGGGCGGGGTGGACGTCAACGTGCATCCGGCCAAGACGGAGGTGCGCTTCCGCGATTCGCGCAGTGTCCATCAGTTCGTCTTCCACGCCGTGCAACGCTCTCTAGCGGCACCGCTGGGCGCCGCCCAAGACACGGCTGCATCGCCGAGCGCAACGGAAGTCTCCGCCTGGGACACCGCGGCTTACGCCTATCCGGCGCGACAGGCCACGCTCGGCGTACAGGAACAACCGGTCGCCAGCTATCTGGATTTTGCCCAGCGGGCTTTCGACTCGTCCGGCACACCGCTCACGACCCAAGCCTCCGGCAGAGATGCGCCGGTACTGGGATACGCAGTCGCGCAGATCCACGGCATTTACGTTCTGGCGCAAAACGCTGCGGGCCTGGTGATCGTGGACATGCATGCGGCCCATGAGCGCATTCTCTACGAACGCATCAAGCAGCAGCTGGAAGCCGGGCCGCCGTCCTGCCAGTCGCTGCTGGTGCCGCTGCTGATCAATGTCGGCAACAGCGAAATGGCCGCTGTCACCGAGCATGCAGAGACGCTGCGCCGGCTCGGCTTTGAAATCGCTCCGGCCGGCCCCCAGGAACTCGCCGTGCGAGCTGTGCCAACCTTGCTGAGCCGCGGCGATCTGCCCGCCCTGGTGCGGGCATTGCTGAGCGACCTAAAGGAATTTCCCGCCAGCCGGGTGATCGAGGCGCGGCGCAACGAACTACTCGCTACCCTCGCCTGCCACGGCGCGGTGCGTGCCAATCGCAGCCTCAGTCTGCCGGAAATGAACGCACTGCTGCGCGACATGGAAGCCACCGAGCGCGCCGACCAGTGCAACCACGGCCGCCCAACCTGGGTCCAGCTGTCTATAGGCGAGCTCGACAAACTCTTCATGCGTGGGCAATAGCCGGCCCCGGAAATCGAATGAAAGACAATTCGCGAATGATCAGCACCACCCCTGAGGTGCGCCCCCCTTTCAACGCCGACTGGCAGGCCCGGCGGGAATTTGCCGAGCAGCTTCGGCGTCTCAACCACGCGGCATTGACGGCCGACATCGGGGCCGGTGAGCTGCACGCCTTGACCGAAACGTTGCGCCTCGCGGCCGACAGGCTAGAGCAGCAGCCGCGGATATATGGACGCAAGGCCCATGCCGAGCATTACGCCCGGCAATACAAGGAGATGGTCGACGTCCTCTACGAGTTTAGTCCGGCGCTCGGCCGCAGCAATGCCATGGCGCTGCCAATGCACGTCTGGTACGCCGACGGACGCCTCCACGGCCACCTCACGGCAGACTGGAGCCACGAAGGACCGTTCGATTCGGTACATGGCGGCGTGATCGCGCTGCTCTTCGACCAACTGCTCGGCATTGCCCAGCGGGTCGAGGGCAAGCGCGGCTACACGGGCACACTGAGCATCCGCTACAACAAGCTGACACCGCTGCACCGGCCGCTGCATCTGGTCGCCACGGTGAAACGCGTGGAAGGCCGAAAAAAATTCGTCGCCGGGGAAATCTGGGTCGACGACGTATGCACCGCGCAGTGCGAAGCCCTGTTCATCACCGGCACGCACGTCGAAGACCCGCTTTCACCGTTACAGAGCAGCCCGGCTTGACTCGGATGGAGCACGCGCTGCCGCCAGCCATTTTCCTGCTCGGCCCGACGGCCAGCGGCAAGACCGCCCTGGCCCTGGAAATCGCTGCGCGCCTGCCGGTCGAACTGATCAGCGTCGACTCGGCGCAAATATTCATCGACATGGACCTCGGCACGGCCAAACCCGACGCGCAAGTCCTGGCGCAATTCCCGCACCACCTGATCGATCTGATCACCCCCGAACAGCGCTACTCGGCCGCCGCGTTTTGCGCCGACGCCCTGCGCGTGATGGGTGAAATCACCGCCCGCGGGCATGTTCCGCTGCTGGTCGGCGGCACCATGCTCTACTTCAAGGCGCTGTACGAAGGTCTGGCCGACCTGCCGGCGGCCGATCCGGCCTTGCGTGCCGAGATCGATGCCGAAGCCGCGCGTCGCGGCTGGCCCGCCCTGCATGCCGAACTGGCCCGCCACGACCCGGAATCCGCCGCGCGGCTCCAGCCCAACGACGCCCAGCGCATTCAGCGTGCGTTGGAAATCGTGCGCCTCACAGGAAAGCCCATGGGCATGCTTCTCGCCGAACAATCGCGACAACCGCTGCCCTACCGGGTGCTGGCGCTGGGCCTGGCGCCCTCCGACCGCGCCGTTCTGCACGCGCGCATCGCCCAGCGTTTCGACGCCATGCTCACAGCCGGGCTGGTGGGCGAAGTCGAGCGATTACGCTCGGTTTATGCCCTCGATGCCGCCCTGCCTTCCATGCGCAGCGTCGGCTACCGGCAGGTCTGGGGCATGCTGGAAGGCTCAATTCCGCCCGCAGAACTCAGGTATCGCGGTATATTCGCCACCCGTCAGTTCGCCAAGCGGCAACTGACTTGGTTCAATTCCTTGCCCTACGTAGCGCTTCTCGACAGCCTTGCTGCCGAAACCGGCGCCGCGGTCATGGCACGAATTGAAAATTTCATCGCTACGTAGCCCGTTTTCAAGCCATGAGCGTCCTGACCGACGAACATCTCGACGAATTCACCATCACGTTTCGTCGTGAGATCCTGTTCTATCTGCGCCAGTTGATTAACGACGGGGTGCCGGTCAGCATCAGTTTCAACGAAGGCAATGAGACCTTTCTCACTATGCTGCTTGATGTGGACGAGGTGCGCAACATCCTCATCTTCGATTGGGGCGGCAGCGAGGATGTCAATACCCGCTTCCTGAAAAGCGAGAAGAACTATTTCATCGCCCGGCCACAGGGAATACGCAATCAGTTCATCACCGGCCAGGCCAAGGAAGTCACCCACCGCAAACGCCGCGCCTTTGCCGTCAAGCTGCCGGATAAATACGTACGGCTACAGCGCCGCGAGTTTTTCCGCCTCAGTCTGCCCATGTCGCAACGACCGCCATGCACGCTGCGTGGGCCGAACGACCAGACGATGACGTTCGAAACGGTGGATATCGGTCTAGGCGGCGTGGCGCTGGAAATTCCCGCCATCACTTTTCCCTGCGACATGGGGGCGGTGTTCCCTCGCTCGCGCATCGACCTGAAGAACTTCGGCGAGCTACAGGTGGATATCAAAATCTGTTATTCGGGCCAGATCACCCGCGGCAACAAGCAGTTGGTGCGTCTCGGCTGCCACTTCGAAAACCTGAATCACGTCCAGGAAAACGAACTCCAGCGCTTCATCACCCACGTGCAGCGGGAAGAACGTTCGAAGATGGGTTGATGCTGCCCAGACGAAGGCGGCCCCAGGATTTCCGTTATACGACCAGGGTTTGCGCCTGACCAGGCGCACGCGACTCGATGCGGCCTATCCGATAGACAGTCTCGCCGGCATCGCCGAGCAGCTTCTGTGCCGCATCGGCCTGTTCCGCGGCAACAATCACCACCATGCCGATGCCACAGTTGAACACCCGGTGCATCTCCGCATCGGCGACGTTGCCTTCCTTCTGTAGCCACTGGAACAGCGGCGGCAGGGGCCAATCCTTCTGCCCCAGCACGGCGGCCACATTTTCTGGCAACACGCGCGGCACGTTTTCCACCAGACCGCCGCCGGTGATGTGCGCCATGCCCTTCACCGGCAGGGTTTCCATCAGCTTAAGCAGCGGCTTGACGTAAATACGGGTGGGCGCCATCAGCACATCGCGCAGCGGTTGGCCGTGGAAATCGGCATTTATGTCCGGATTGGCACGCTCGATGATCTTGCGAACCAGCGAGTAACCGTTGGAATGGGCGCCACTGGAGGCCAGGCCGAGCACCACATCGCCGGGGCAAATAGTCCGGCCGTCAATGATTTTTGACTTTTCCACAGCACCGACCGCGAAGCCGGCCAAGTCGTATTCGCCGTCCGGGTACATGCTTGGCATTTCCGCCGTTTCGCCGCCGATCAGCGCGCAGCCGGCCAGTTCGCAACCCCGGGCGATACCCTTGATCACTTCGGTCGCGGTGTCGACGTCAAGCTTGCCGCAGGCGAAATAATCGAGGAAAAACAGCGGCTCGGCACCTTGCACCAGGATGTCGTTAACGCTCATCGCGACCAAATCCTGGCCCACTGTATCGTGTTTGTTAAGGTGGAACGCCAGTTTGAGCTTGGTGCCGACGCCGTCGGTGCCGGAGACCAGCACGGGTTCCTTGTATTTTTTCGAAATCTCGAACAGCGCACCGAAACCGCCTATGCCACCGAGCACTTCCCGCCGCATCGTACGTTTGGCAAAAGGCTTGATGCGGTCAACCAGGGCATCGCCAGCATCGATGTCGACGCCGGCATCGCGATAGCTCAGGGGGGTATTCGAGGAGGAGGTCAAGATGGGTTCCTAATTGAGTTCCGGTTGCAGGACGGCTAAAGTTGCGACCTTCGCGCCGCATCGGCGCCTTGCGAAAGTCGAATTTTACATGACCGCAGACCGCCTTCAGGCCGCCTTCTGGATTGGACTGGGGATTGCCCTGGCCTGGTTGCTCACACTGCTCAGTCCGATTCTGGCGCCGTTCCTGCTGGCCGCCATACTGGCCTACATTTGCAACCCGCTGGTTACCCGGATCGCCGGGCGCGGCCTGCCGCGTGTCGCCGCCGTGCTGCTGATGATGGCGCTGCTGGGCGGCCTGCTGACCATTTTCCTGCTTAGCTTGCTGCCGTTGTTCCGCGAGGAAACCCAACAACTGCTGGAACGTCTACCCGACCTGCTGAATCTGCTCAACGAAGATCTGGCGCCCTGGCTTTACCAGCACTTCGGCGTACATATCAAAATACGCTTGGCGCCGGCCGATCTGCGCCAGTTGCTCACCGAGCACTGGGACAGCGTGCAATCGCTGCTCGGCAAGCTGGCGCTTTCGGCCGCCGATGGCGGCCAGATGCTGCTACAGATCGCCTCCACGCTGCTGCTCGCGCCGATCGCCCTGTTCTACCTGCTGCGCGACTGGCCGACCCTGCTGCAACATGCCGAACGCCTGCTGCCGCGACACAGGGCGCCGCAGATCGTAGCCATGGCGCAGGAGGTGGATGCGGTGCTGGCACAGTTTCTGCGCGGGCAATTGCTGGTCATGCTGCTGCTGGCGGTCTACTATTGCGCCGCCCTGGCCCTTGCCGACATAGACTACGCGCTGCCGCTCGGTTTGCTCACCGGCTTGCTGGTTTTCATTCCCTATCTCGGTTTCGCCAGCGGCTTCGTCCTCGCGCTGCTTGTGGCGCTGTTGCAGTTGAACGGCTGGGGCCCGGTCATTGCGGTACTGGCGGTGTACGGCATCGGCCAGATTGTCGAGAGCTTCCTGTTCACTCCGCTGCTGGTGGGCGAACGCATCGGACTCCATCCGCTGGCGGTGATTTTCGCCCTGCTCGCCTTCGGCCAGCTCTTCGGCTTTTTCGGCGTACTGCTGGCGCTCCCCGCCTCCGCTGCGCTGCTGGTCGGCGTACGCCGACTCCATGCCGCGTATCTGGGCAGTCGCTTCTATACCGGTGAGCCATGAGCGCAACGCGACGCCAACTGCTGCTCGATCTGCACCGCGACGCGCCGCGGACGCTGGACAATTTCGTTCCTGGCAGCAACCTTGAATTGATCGGCCGCATCGAAGCCCTGGCCACCCCGTCGACCGGCGACAGGCTCTACATCTGGGGCGCAGCCGGCTGCGGGCGCAGCCATCTGCTCGAAGCCGCCGAACATGCGGCCGAAGCAGTACGCCCCGTATTGCGCCTGAGCGCAGCGAAGATCGATGCGGAAATCGACCTCCGCCCCAGCACCTTGTTGATCGTCGACGACGTGGAGCGACTTAGCGAAGCCGCCCAGATTGCGCTGTTCCGCCGCTTCAACGACACCCTCGCCCTGAACCTCGCCCTGCTCCTCGCAGGCTCACTGCCCCCCGGCGAACTGGTTCTGCGCGAAGATCTGCGCACCCGCATCGGGCAATGCCTGGTCTACGAAATCAAGCCGCTCAGCGACGCTGAAAAAGCGGCAGCGTTGGCCTGCTTCGCCGCTGGCCGTAACATGCGCCTTGACGACAGCGTGGTGCTCTACCTGCTGCGCCATGGCCGCCGCGACCTGCCCTCGCTGCTTGAGGCGATAGCCGCACTGGACCGCGCCTCCCTTGAGCAAAAACGCCCCGCAACGCTGCCGCTACTGCGGGAAATCATGCAATCGACCATCGAATTCCATTGCTTCCCATGAAACTGGCCCTCTTCGACCTGGATAACACCCTGCTTAACGGCGACTCGGACTTCGAGTGGGCGCAATTCATGATTTCCAAAGGCGTCCTCGATCGCGAAGTGCATGAAGCCCGCAATGTCGAATTCTACGAACACTACAAGGCCGGTACCCTCGACATTCACGCCTTCCTCGAATTCCAGCTCGCACCGCTGGCCCGCCATTCACGGCAGGAACTGGATCGCTGGCACCTCGAATTCATGACGCAACGCATCCGCCCGATGATTGCTGCGGGTGCGCGCGCGCTGGTCAAGCGTCATCAGGATGAAGGCGCGCTGACCGCCATGGTCACCGCCACCAACAGTTTCGTCACCGGCCCGATTTGCCGCGAGTTCGGCATCGAACACCTGATTGCCACCGTGCCGGCCTGCCAAAACGGCCGGTTTACCGGTGCCCCGCGCGGTACCCCGGCGTTCAAGGCGGGCAAGATCGAGCGCGTCGAGGCATGGCTCGAATCCCTCGGTTTCTGGTGGGGCAGCTTCACCCAAAGCCACTTCTATAGCGACTCGCACAACGATCTGCCCCTGCTGCAAAAAGTGACCCATCCGGTCGCCGTGGATCCCGACCCGACGCTGCGCAACCACGCCCAGAGCCACACCTGGCCGATCATCAGCCTGCGCTAACAACTTGATTCCGGTATGATTGCGCCCCGCTTCACGCATCGTCCAACGACCTCATCCGCATGATCCGCAAGCTGCTGCGCCGGGTATTCCGCCGCGACGCCGCCCCCTCCGGCCACCTGACCTCGCTCCCAGTCGCCCGTCACGGCATTCGTCGTGAGCACGTTTCCGCCGCTGCCCGCCGCACCTGCGAAGGCTTGCAGGAAGCCGGTTTCAAGGCTTACGTGGTCGGCGGTGCGGTGCGTGACCTGATCGCCGGCATCGAACCGAAGGACTACGACGTTGCCACCAACGCAACGCCGGATCAGGTACGCGGCATTTTCCGCCGCTCGCGCATCATCGGCCGCCGCTTCCAAATCGTCCATGTGCTGTTCGGCAACGAAACCATCGAGGTATCGACCTTCCGCGCCGCACACGATGCGGACACGCTCAAGGACGCGCACGGCCGTGTGCTGCGCGACAACGTCTGGGGCAATATCGAAGAGGATGCGGCACGGCGCGATTTCACGGTCAACGCGCTCTACTACGACCCCGCTTCGGAAACCGTGCTCGACTTCCACCATGGCGTCGCCGATCTACAGCAAAAAACATTGCGCATGATCGGCGAGCCGCGTGCCCGCTATCGGGAAGACCCGGTACGCATGCTGCGCGCCGTGCGCCTTTCATCCAAGCTAGGACTGGCGCTGGACCCGGCGGTGAAGGCGCCGATCCGCGAAATGGCCGAACTGATGGAAAACGTTCCACCGGCCCGACTGTTCGACGAGATGCTGAAGCTGCTGTTCTCCGGCCATGCCGTCGAATGCGTCAAACGGCTGCGCGACGAAGGCCTGCACCACGGCCTGTTGCCTCTGCTGGATGTGATCCTCGAACAGCCGATGGGTGAGAAATTCGTCATGCTGGCGCTGACCAGCACCGACGCCCGGATCCGAGCAGGCAAGCCGGCCTCCCCCGGTTTCCTTTTCGCTACCCTGCTCTGGCACGAGGTGCTGGCCAACTGGGAGGCGCGCAAGAAGGCTCGGCAGGTCGCCATGCCGGCGCTTTACGAAGCCATGGACGAAGTGCTCGCCACACAGGCCGAGAAACTCGCCATCACTCGCCGTATTGCCGGCGACATCAAGGACATTTGGGCGCTCCAGCCACGCTTCGAAAAGCGTGCCGGGAAATCCCCCTATCGACTGCTGGAGCAGTTGCGCTTTCGCGCCGGTTACGACTTTTTGCTGCTACGCGCCGAAAGCGGCGAAGTGGACACGGAACTGGCCGAATGGTGGACCGAGTTCCAGGATGCCAGCCATGATCGGCGCGAGGAAATGCTGCAACCCGATGCGGGGCCAAAGAAAAGTCGCCGCAGAACCCGCAGCCGCGGCAAGAAGGCCGAGGAAAGAGCCGCGGAGGACGGCCGGCCGGAGGCGGAGCCTTGATCCGGGCGTACATTGCCCTGGGCGCCAACCTCGACAATCCGGCCGCGGCAATCCGCAACGCGATTAGCGAACTGCGCACGCTGCCGCATAGCGCGATGGTGGCGGTGTCTTCCCTCTACCGCAGCGCTCCGGTGGGCCTCAAAAACCAGCCCGACTTCATCAACGCCGTGGCCGCAGTGGATACTTCGCTGAGTGCGCGACAACTGCTCGACGCCCTGTTCGCTATTGAAGCCGCCTTCGGCCGCCAGCGCAGCGTGCGCAACGCCCCGCGCACGCTGGACATGGATCTGCTGCTGTACGGAGACAGCATATCCGACGATCCGCAGCTAACCGTGCCCCATCCGCGCATGCATCAGCGCGCCTTCGTCCTCCTGCCGCTGGCCGAAATCGCCCCCGCAGCAGCGATTCCAGGACAGCCGGCACTGCCTGCATTGATCGCCGCCTGTTCCGATCAGGCTATCGCCCGCATTGACGACTGAGCGATGGGCAGCCTAGCCAATCTGCCGGTAGTGATGCAAACCGCGCTGCTGCTGGCGATATCCAACGTATTCATGACCTTTGCTTGGTACGCCCACCTCAAACACCTCAACGACCGCCCCTGGTGGATCGCCGCGCTGTTGTCCTGGGGCGTGGCGCTGTTCGAATATCTGCTACAGGTGCCGGCCAACCGCATCGGCAGCAGCGAAATGTCGCTGGCCCAGTTGAAGATCTTGCAGGAAGTTGTCACCCTCACCATCTTCGTGCCGTTTGCGATGCTCTACATGCAGCAACCCATCAAGCTGGACTATCTCTGGGCGGGCTTGTGTATGCTGGGCGCCGTCTATTTCATCTTCCGCTGATCCACGGAGGGACCCGATGACCTACCTTGCCAGCAACAAACCGATCACCCTGCCCGAGCTTTCCCGCATGAAACGCGAGGGCGACAAGATCGCCATGCTCACCGGCTATGACGCCAGTTTCGCCGCACTGGAAGACCGCTGCGGCGTGGACATGATCCTGGTCGGCGACTCCCTCGGCAACGTGTTACAGGGCAAGACCTCGACGCTGCCGGTCACCATGGAGCAAATGGTGTATCACACTGAATGCGTAGGACATATCGTCCACCGCGCCATGGTGGTGGCCGACATGCCATTCGGCAGTTATCACGAGTCGAAGGAACAGGCGATGCGCAACGCCGCCCGACTGCTAGCGGCGGGCGCCGAGATGGTGAAGCTGGAAGGCGGTGCGGTGATGGCAGAGACTGTGCATTTCCTGGTCGAGCGCGGCGTTCCCGTCAGCGCCCACATCGGCCTTACGCCGCAGTCGGTGCATGCCCTCGGCGGCTATCGTGTGCAGGGTCGCGACGAAGCCGCCGCGGCACGGATGAAGACGGACGCCCACGCATTGGAACAGGCCGGTGCGACGCTGATGGTGCTGGAAATGGTGCCCGCCGTACTGGCGGCGGAGATCAGCCGCGAACTCACCGCCTGCGCCACCATCGGCATCGGCGCCGGCAAGGAATGCGACGGCCAAGTGCTGGTGCTGCATGACATGCTCGGCATCTATCCGGGCAAGAAGGGGCGTTTCGTCAAGGATTTCATGGCCGAGGCGCAGAGCATCGAAGGCGCGGTCAAATCCTATGTTCAGGCCATCAAAGACGGCCGCTTCCCAGGACCGGAGCATTGCTACTGATGAAGATCCACGACACCATTGCCGGGCTTCGTGCCGCGCGCAGCAGCGCCGGCCGGATTGCCCTGGTGCCCACCATGGGCAATCTCCACGACGGCCACATCGCCTTGATGCGGCAGGCCCGCGAACACGCCGATACGGTGATCGCGACGATCTTCGTCAATCGGCTACAGTTCCGCCCCGGCGAGGATTTCGACAAGTATCCGCGGACCTTCGCCGCCGATTGCGAGCGACTCACCGCAGCCGGCGTCGACCATCTTTTCGCACCGAGCGAAACGGAAATGTATCCACGGCCCCAGGGCTATCACGTGATGCCGCCGCCGGAACAGGACGACGCCCTCGAAGGGGCGGTCCGCCCCGGACATTTCCGCGGCGTTGCGACCGTGGTGATGAAACTGTTCCAGATCGCCCAGCCACAGGTAGCGCTTTTCGGCAAGAAGGACTATCAACAGCTGATGGTCATCCGCAACATGGTGCAAGACCTCAATCTGCCGATCGACATCGTCGGCGGCGAAACAATTCGAGCGGCAGATGGACTGGCACTTTCGTCCCGCAACGGCTACCTAACCCCGCAAGAGCGCAAAGAAGCGCCCAAGTTGTTTCATGTTCTAACTAAAGTAGTAGAAAAACTACAGCAAAAAAATCGGGAATTCCCTGTTCTGGAGCGGCTTGCCGTCGAAGAACTAAATTCTTGCGGTTGGATGACAGACTATGTTGCCGTCCGCAAAAAAAGTGATTTACAATTGCCGGCCGCTCACGATTCCGGATTGGTGGTGCTGGCGGCTGCCAAACTAGGCAGTACGCGCCTGATCGACAATCTGGAAGTTTAGGGCACCGCGATGCGCTCAGGCCGGTGGTGTTCCAGTAGCGGTTAAGGGATCGGCGTTGTGTTTACCGTCCCGTATTCGATAAACATTTCCTTTGCCTGAGAAGGAGCAACCATGCAACGCACGATGTTGAAGTCGAAGCTGCACCGGGTCACGGTTACCCAAGCCGAGCTTCACTACGAAGGTTCCTGTGCCATCGACGAGGATCTGCTCGATGCCGCAGATATCAAGGAATACCAGCAGATCGAAATCTGGAACGTCAACAACGGCAGCCGTTTTACCACCTACGCCATTCGCGCCGAACGCGGTACCGGCACGATTTCGGTAAATGGCGCCGCCGCCCGACTGGCCGCTCCCGGCGACCTGCTGATCATCGCCACCTTCGCCAGCTACAACGAAATCGAACTACAGAAATTCGAACCCGATCTGGTCTATGTGGACGCGAAGAACCGCATCATGAACCGTAAACACGTGATTCCCGCTCAGGCTGCGGCTTGAGCATAGCGTTGCGCTAAGTTTTCAAAGCCCGCCGGAAGGCGGGCTTTTTGTTTCAAGGCTTCCAGCGCCGCAGCAGCAGCGAATTGCTCACCACGGAAACCGAGCTCATCGCCATTGCGGCACCGGCAATCACCGGATTGAGCAAACCCAGAGCCGCCAGCGGCAGGCCGAGAACGTTGTAGACGAAGGCGAAGAAAAGATTCTGGCGAATCTTCGCCAATGTCGCCCGCGACAGGCTGACGGCATCAGCAACACCGTTCAGGTCGTTGCGCATCAGCGTCACGTCGGCCGTCTCCATGGCCACATCGGACCCGGCGCCCATGGCGAAGCCGACGTCCGCTGCCGCCAGCGCCGGCGCATCGTTGATGCCGTCGCCGACCATGCCGATGCAGTGCCCGGACGCCTTGAAGCCGGCAACGACGTCAGCCTTGCGCTCGGGCAGCACCCTGGCTTCGAAACGTTCGATTCCGACAGCACGGGCAATCGCAGCGGCGGTACCGGCATTGTCGCCGGTTAGCATCACCACTTCGATGCCGAGCTTCTTGAGCCGCACCATTGCGCCACGGGAGCTATCGCGCAACGGATCGGCGATGCCGATCAACCCCAGTGCCGCGCCCGCGGAGGCCACCGCAACCAGACTGCGCCCAGCCCCCTGTAGCGGATCGAGCAACGCCTGGTTGAAGGGAATACCCTGCTCTGCCAGCCAATCCGGTGAACCCGCAAGTACCTGCCGGCCATCGACTTCGCCAGACATTCCCATGCCGGCAAAGGACTCGACGTTGGCGGGCAGCGTCAACGCCAACCCTTGCTGCCGGGCCTGAGCGACGATGGCGCAGGCCAGCGGATGCGATGATGTCTGCTCCAGGCTGGCAGCGATCCGTAGCAAGGCCTCCGCTGAAGCCCCCCCGAGCGGTAACAGGTCGGTAACGGCGGGTTTGCCCTCGGTCAACGTACCGGTCTTGTCCACTACCAGCAGGCGCAATTTTTCCGCCCGTTCCAGCGCCTCCGCGTTGCGAATCAGGATGCCGCTCCGGGCACCGAGCCCGCTTCCCACCATGATCGCCGTCGGCGTCGCCAAACCGAGGGCGCAGGGGCAGGCGATGACCAGCACCGCCACCGCATTGACCAGCGCGGCGGTAAAGTCGTTCATGATCGTCCACCAACCGACGAAGGTCGCCAGCGCAATGGCACAGACGATCGGTACAAATACGGCGGCGACGCGGTCGGCCAGACGCTGTACCTGCGCCTTGGAACCCTGTGCCGACTCGACCAGGCGGATGATGCTGGCGAGCAGGGTATGCACACCGACGCCGGTGGCCTTGCACCGCAGCAGTCCGTCGCTGTTGAGCGTTGCGGCAAACAGCCGATCGCCCTGCGTCTTCGCCACAGGCAAGCTTTCTCCGGTCAGCATGGCCTCGTTGAGATGCGAGGTTCCCTCGATGACTTCGCCATCCACCGGCACGCTCTCGCCGGGACGGACGACGAAAATATCGCCCGGAATCAGGCTATCCACGGGAACCTCAACCAGTTGGCCGTTCCGTTCGATACGCGCTGTCTGCGGCTGTAGTTTGAGCAGCGCCTCTATCGCACCTGAGGTACTGGCCTTGGCGCGGGCTTCGAGTATTTTCCCCAGCAACACCAAAGTAATGACCACCGCCGCCGCCTCGAAATAGACATGCTGCTGATGCATCCCCACCAGCGTAATGACCGCGCTGTAGAGCCAGGCCATTGAGGTTCCGAGGGCCACCAGGACGTCCATGTTGCCGCTGCCGCCGCGCAGGGCATACCAGGCGCCGACGTAGAAACGCGCACCGATCCACAACTGCACCGGCGTTGCCAACGACAACTGTAGCCAACGCGGCAGCGGCTCGTGCCCTCCGCCGACCATGAACAGCATTTGCGCCACCAGCGGGAAGGTAAGCAATGCCGCAATCCAGAACGCTCGCAACTCGGCGCGGTAGAGCGCGGCGCGCAGCATTTTTTCCTCGTCCCGGCTGAAAGCGGAAGCAAGCAAGGCATGGTAGCGGCCGGTGGCCTCCACCGCGGCAACCAACGCTTCCGGGGTGCAATTCGCTGCCTGGAACCGGATATGCGCCTTCTCCGCTGCGAAATTGACGACTGCCTCAACGCCCGGCAGGGCATTCAACGTTTTCTCTACCCGGGCTGCGCAGTTGGCGCAGGTCATCCCGGTAATCGCAAGTTCTACAACGCGGGTCGGATCGTTCATCGGAGACACCTCGATATTTTTCAGAAATGGCAGACAACGCCCTGCCATAGTCGGCCGCCGAGCGTGGATGCATTGAACAGCCCGAATACGCCGAACCCCACAACCAGCAGCCCGGCGCCAATACGCAGTGCCGGCATCTGTGCCGCACGGCGAAAACGCGCCAGAACAAGACCGGCAAGCATCAGATTGGGCAGGGTGCCAAGACCGAACGCCAACATGGTCGCAGCTCCGCGCAGCGCCGAACCAGTAAGCAATGCAGTGGCTAGGATGCTGTAGACCAACCCGCAGGGTAGCCAGCCCCATAGCAGGCCGAGAGGGAAAGCCTGTGCGGGAGTGTTGGCCGGAAGGAAGCGCGCAGTCAGTGGCTGAATGCGCTGCCACAAACGCTGACCGAGGCGCTCCGTAACCGCCAGGCTGTGAGTGAATCCGACGAGATACAGCCCCAGCGCCACCAGCATGAGATTAGCGGCGACATAGAGTCCGAGCTGGATGGGCAGGATGTTGTTGAGCAGCAGGCCGAGATTGCTCAGCGCACCCATCAGCGCGCCGGCGAGTGCATAGCTTGAAATGCGTCCGAGATTGTAGGCGAGGTGAAGTGGCCACGATACAGAACGGCCCGGCGTGGGAGATGCCAGCGCAGAAACGATGCCACCGCACATGCCAACGCAATGTACCCCACCCAGCAGGCCAATCAGAAATACGGCGAGAAAACCGGTATCGGGCATCGATGCAGTCGCTTGAAGAAAAACGGCTGTGCAGGAAATGCCTGCACAGCCGCCATTATCCCCCTCGCCGCTTCAAATGACCTTGGAGTAGCGGGTACGCTCCCGGTCATTGCGTAGATAGCGGTCGAAGACCATAGCGATCACCCGAACCAGCATGCGGCCGCGCGGCAGGATAGTTATCCATTGATCGCCGATCTCCAGCAGTCCGGCCTTCTCCATATCGCGCAACTCGGCGAGTTCCTGAGAGAAGTAACTACGGAAATCGATCAAGTGGGCAATTTCGACGGACTCGATGGACAACTCGAAATGACACATCAAAGCCTGGATGATTGAACGCCGCAGCAAGTCATCGGCAGACAATTCAAGACCGCGCATCACTGGCAATTGATCGCGATCCAGATAATCGTAATATTCTTCGAGCGTTCTCACATTCTGGCTGTAGGTCGGCCCCATCCGGCCGATGGAGGATACCCCGATCGCCAACAGGTCGGTATCGGCGTGAGTCGAATAGCCTTGAAAATTCCGATGCAACCGTCCCCGCCGCTGAGCCACCGCCAGTTCGTCGTCCGGCTTGGCGAAATGATCCATACCGATAAAGACGTATCCGGCTTCGGTAAGACGGCGGATCGCCAGTTGCAGAATCTGTAGCTTGGCATCGGCCGAGGGCAACTCTGCTTCGTGAATCCGTCGTTGCGGCTTGAAATGGCCGGGTAAATGCGCGTAGCTATAGAGCGACAGTCGATCCGGCCCGAGCTGGATCACCTGATCGAGCGTACGGTTGAAACTGATGACGTTCTGTTTGGGCAGGCCGTAGATAAGATCGACGGAAATCGACTTGAATCCGGAGTCGCGGGCGGCTTCGATCACTCCCTGCGTTTCCTCGAAGGACTGTACTCGATTCACCGCCAGTTGAACGGCAGGATCGAAATCCTGTACACCGACGCTCATGCGATTGAAACCCTGTCGGCCGAGAAGCTGCACCGTCGCCGAATCGACCTTACGCGGATCCACCTCGATCGAATATTCGCCGTTCGGCAGCAGGCCGAAATGACTGCGAATGGTTTCCATCAGCATGACGATCTCTTCATGCGAGAGGAAAGTAGGGGTGCCGCCGCCCCAATGCATCTGGATTGCTTCATGTGTACCGTCTAGAGCGGCAGCATGCAACGCCAATTCCTTGCCAAGATAATGGATATATTTGGCAGAGCGACCATGATCCTTGGTAATGATCTTGTTGCAGCCGCAGTAATAGCAGATCGTATTGCAGAACGGGATGTGAACGTATAATGAGAGCGGCCGGCTGATTGCACCTACGGTGCGGCGCCCCAGCCAAGCTTGGTAGGCGTCGGCGTTGAAGGCTTCGACAAATCGGTCTGCTGTCGGATATGAGGTATAGCGCGGCCCGCTGACGTCAAATCGGCGTATAAGTTGCGGGTCGAAAATGAATTCCTGAGGTATGCTTTGCATGAGGGTGTCCTGCGAGTGTGCAGAATGCTCCAACGGCGACGGAAACGCATTGACAAATATCAAACTACAGCCGAAGCCTGACGCACCAACAAAGAGCGTTCCGCTTACTTTTGACGCGCTTAAGGTTGCGTGCTCGCAGTGTAATTTGAGAGAGTTGTGCCTGCCGCTCGGCATGACAGAAGACGAGATGGTGAGAGTCGACACCCTCGTCGGGGCCAGGCGAAAAATCAAGCGCGGCCATCATCTCTATCGCGCCGGCGACCCCTTTGAAGCGATTTATGCGGTCAAGACAGGATTCTTCAAAACCGACGTGCTGATCGAGGATGGCCGGGACCAAGTCACCGGGTTTCTCATGGCCGGAGAACTTTTGGGTCTCGACGGCATCAGCAGCGAAACCCACACCTGTAATGCCGTCGCCCTGGAGGACAGCGAGGTCTGCCTGATCCCCTACGAAGAACTTGAGCGTCTTTCGTCCGAAGTACGTACCTTGCAGCGGCATTTCCACAAAGTCATGAGTCGCGAGATTGTGCGTGAGCACGGTGTCATGATGTTGCTGGGCACGATGCGTGCAGAGGAACGCTTGGCCGCATTTCTTCTCAACCTTTCGCAACGCTTTACCGCACGCGGCTACTCGCCTACCGAATTTCATCTACGCATGACCCGAGAAGAAATCGGCTCCTACCTCGGCCTCAAACTCGAAACAGTCAGCCGAGCGTTCTCGCGGTTTCAGGAGGAAGGGCTCATTAACGTGCAGCAAAAGTACGTCCACATTTTGGACTACGAACGGCTACGCCACTTGCTGAGCCGTTGCCCTGCGTAAGCCGCCTTGACGGCACTCATATGCTGCGGCGTGTGGTCATTGCGGCACTGAGTTCAGCGATGTCACCCGCGTCGAACGCCTTCTTCGCCAGCGGAAATAACTCTCGATTTTCACGCTCGATGTGGCGCCGATACAGCGCCGTATAGGCGTGCACCTTGTCCGGATCCAAATGGCCGCTCTGCCCGACAGCTATTTCCGCCAAGATCGAACGAAGTAATGGCCATGTCCGCTCCATCTGCGCATGCTCGGCAAGCAACACTGCGAGCATGTTATCCACATTCTCAGCAAGGCGTCTCCGCAAGCGGGGGAACAGGTCCATCTCCTCGTCTTCGTGATGGTGTCGGCCTGCGCTATCGAAATAACGAATTACGGCGCTAGCGGCCTGCTGCGCCTGGACGTCGCTACCATGGCGCGGCACATGCTCAAGCAGGCGTTCCAACGTTGCAAGCTGACTCTCGATGCGGCCGTGACAGGCTTCTAGAATTTCCAGAGGCTCGTCAAGGCCAGGAGCTATCGGGATGAGAGATTCGTTATTCATGACAAGTTCAAAAAATAAATCCAGTAGGATTTTTGCTAACCGCAACGGACACTACGTAGGCAGCGGTCAGGATGCACAAAAGACCAATAGCAGCCGCCAGGCGTCGAAACGCAGCTAGGTGGAAGGCGCAAATTCCAAGTCCGATATATGCCATCACCCCAAAGACCTTGGCAGTCAGCCAGGGTGTGCGGAATGGGTATTGCGACGAAAGCACCATCAATGCAACCGCCGACCCCAACAAAACGCTATCAATCGCATACGAGAGATAGCGCACCCCGCGTCGGCGGGGCAGGCCGGAACCGCGGAGAAGCAAAGCGCCTCGCAAGGAAAATCCGCCGATACTCAGCAATGCACATGCAGTGTGAATGGTCTTTACCATGAAGTACATGCTGGTCACCCCGGCCGGCCGTCCGCACGCGGGCGCCAATAGGCCGGCATGTAACGCACCGCCCAAACGCCGAACGCCGTCAACCACATCAGACTGGCGACAAAAGCCAAATTCCATGGGCCCGGCAGCGCCACAAACTCACTCCCGACCCTTGCTACTGCCGCCAGTTGCATACAGCAAAATGCGACGATCATTGGCCGGTCGCCCATCAATACCAAGCCAGAGTGACCTCGAGTCACACGCGAAACCATGCCGACCGCCGTGGATGCAAAATAACCGATAGTCAACGCATGCAAAGGTGCCAGGCCCAGGGCATAAAAACCGACGAGTTCGCTCAGACTACGCACGGCGAACAGGGCGAAGGCAATACCGAGCCAGACGAAACTGATATGAAGCACTGCCAACAAACTGGAAACCAAGCTCTGCCGCAATCGCCAGCGCCATGAAAGCGCAAACACAATCACCGCAGCCGGGATATCGACCACCCAGGTCGTCTGGGTCAGGGCAAGGCTTTCCAGTACACCATGCGCCATGCTCGCCGCTAATACTCCCCACAGCGCCCAGTACGGGCTATAGAGGCGATAGTTGGGAATTTGTGCCGAAGAGAAAAAAGGGATCATTCGATGTGCCACGGAAAAGAACACTGGCAGCAAAAAACCCCATATACCGAACAGGATCATGCCCCGAGCCCATTCGCCATTCGGATCAACGATCATCAGCGTGGCGCAGGCGAGCCCAAAGAATCCGCAGAGTATGGCGACGGCAATTGCCCGTATATGCCGCCGATCTGCCCATTTCACACGCTCAATGCGCCACAGGAGCCGTAGCACCCCCAACCAGCCGATCAATACGGTAAATAACGCAAAAGGCAACAGGCGGGGCCAGAGCAAGCCAGCATAGAAGATGGCCCAACCGGCGGATAGCACAATGAAGGGCTGTACGAAATCGCGGCCAATCAGATCACTCGCCCCCTGCCAACGCGGTCCAGCAGTCAAGATGAAGCCGAAAATGAAATACGGGAATATTCCATATTGCATCAGCAAGGCATGCAACCAGGATGAAGGCAGCGGCCAGGACGGAGCCGCCCAGAGAGCAGCATATCGGCCACCCAGATCGATTGTCCAGAGCAATATCGACACAAGCGCCTGCACTGCGCCTGCAGCAAACATTACGCGATGAGGAGCCGCGAAGAAAACTGGAAGCGTCATGGCTGGATACCCGACGCATGCAGGTGCGCGCACTCTAAATACCCTACGTATTGCAGAACATCCGTGGCACACCCTACAAGGAAGGGGCTTGAAGTCATACCGCAAATCAGGACAGTGACAGATGTCTGATTGTTGATCCTCGCTCACCGTCGCGCCTTGACTCGAATCAACGAATCGGGACGCCTCTTCTACAATCTTTAACCGACCACGTTTTCAAGCGATGTCGGCAGCGCGATTTTGTGGTCCTTGCTGAATTGGTAATCGTTGAATATGTGCTCGGCACTCAGGATTTCGTAGCTGCCATCGCTGAGGATGCGCGTTGTGTCCTTGAGGCGGTAGGTGTAATGACCGCAGGTCCAGCAATCGAAATTACGCATATGGGTGCACAAGCAGGTCTTGTCGTACACAGTCACTTTGCGCGCAGTCGGATGCAGCGTTATTTCGCGGTTATAGGCGTCAACATAAGCGCAATGCCCGTTGCCGTCGAGCAGATAACCGTAGGCCTCGCAGTTGGGTCGAATTCCTGCACCAATCGCAGGACTATTCTTCAACATGCGCATCGGATAACCTGTCGGCGAAATGGTATTAACCTCTATATCGCCTTCGCTCGCCTTGAAATACTCCTGCTGTACGTCTGCCGGCAAGCCGCATTCGTGGGCCACTGTAAAACGAGTCGCTACCTGCACTGCGGCCGCGCCGCTTTCGAGGAAAGAAACGGCATCGCTGCCGGTAAACACTCCACCCGCGGCAATCAGCGGGATATCGAGTTGCTCGGCGCGGAGGTAGAGGAGAATTTCGCTGACAATCGTCTGCAAATCGTATTCCTGCCAATCATCGGCGGCGAAACCAAGGTGCCCACCAGCAAGCGGCCCCTCGACGATGATGAAATCAGGAAGACGATTAAGCCGCGCGGTCTTGCGCAGGAATAGCTGTAGCGCACGCAGCGAGGAAACGATGATGCCTAGTTTGGCGTCGCGGAAACGCGGATGATCCTCTATCAACGCGAACGAGCCGAGATGCAATCCTGCCGACAGGGTGATCCCGTCGATCCCTGCGTCCAGGGCCGCAGAAAGGCGAACGCGCAAGGTTTCCCTGGGCGCATTCATGGTCAGCTTTTCCATGCAGTTGATAAACACCATGCCATCGCCGCGTTTGGCTTCCATGGTGCTGCCGACATGCATGCGCGTCGCATCCGCCAACTGCCCGAGGTCGAAACGCACGGGCGACTTGTCGATATTGGCGACGTTGTACTTGTATAGCTTGAGTTTTTCCTTGACAAAATGCGTGTTGAAACGGCGATCGGAAACGGTGGGGACCATGGCATCCGAAATATGCCCGATACCGCCCAATCTCGCCGCTTCCAAAGCCAGCTCGGCCGTGGAGATATCCACGCCCATGCCGCCGATAATGATCGGCACCAGTTCCCGCGAGCCAAATTTCAGGCGGAAATCGTCAACACACTTCATCGCTTACTCCCAGCCGCACGCCTTTCACATGCTGCGGCAGCGGAAAAAAGGCTAGATTATACGCATCTCCGCCTCGCCCCCGGCTCATCGTTCAAGGACATACGTCCCCGGGGCGTCTGCCAGAGCGGTAAAGATGGCATCGGCAACCGGAGGTGCGGCCCGGAGCTCGCCGGACAACGGCTTGAGCCAAACCATCCAGTCCTCCCACCAACTGCCTGCATGGTGGCTTGCAGCCTTTTTCCAAGTATCGGCAGTATCGTGCCGACGCGCCGCGCCGACCCAATATTCCCGCTTTGGCGGATGCACTACTGGATTGACGATGCCTAGGATATGGCCCGAGGAAGACAACACGAAGCGCTTCTCTCCCTCAACATAGTTCGCGATACGAAATGCCTGACGCCACGGAGCAATATGGTCGTCTTCTGCCGACACTGCATAAATCGGTTGAACGATGCGTTCGAGATTGATTGGCTCGCCGGCGACAACCAACGCATCGGGTTTGATGAGATTGTTGTCGACATAAAACTGTCGCAAATACCAACTGTGCATCGCCGCAGGCATGCGTGTGGTATCCATATTCCAATACAGCACATCAAACGGCGCTGGGGCTTCGCCATAGAGATATCCATGAACCACATAATGCCAAATCAGGCTATTAGACCGTAGCAGACGAAAAGCGCTGGCCATCTGCTGACCGTCCAGATAGCCTTGTTCTTCCATGGAGCGGGACAACCATTCGATCGTGCCCTCGTCAAGGAAAACCTCGATGTCCCCCGGATGATGGTAATCGACCAAAGTCGTCAGAAAGGTAGCGCTCTCAACAGGTACCTTCCTCTCGCCATAGTGCCGATTAGCCCAAGCCATATAGGTCGCAAGTGCCGCACCACCGATGCAGTACCCTACGGCATTGACCTGCGTGGCCCCGGACAGCTTGCACGCCACGTCGATGGCGGCGCCAATACCTTCCACAATGTAGTCGTCGAATGAAACATCATGGTACTCAGCCGTCGGATTCTTCCAACTGGTGATGAATACATCCAGTCCCTGGTCGAGCAGGTATTTCACCATGCTCTTTTTGGGATTGAGATCCAGCACATAGAACTTGTTGATCCAGGGAGTCACTATAACCAACGGAACCGAATGCACCTTTGCCTGGGTAGGTGCGTAATGGATCACCTCCAACAGACGATTACGAAAAACCACTTTCCCGGGCGTGGTCGCAAGATTTTTGCCAACTTGGAAATCATCCGGGCTCGTCATGCGTACCGTGCCCGCCTCAATATCTTGAAGAAAATTGCGCATGCCTCGGATTAGGCTTTCGCCACGCGAATCCATCGCCAAACGCTGCGCAACCGGATTGGTTGCAAAGAAATTGGTCGGTGCCATCGCATTAAGCCATTTTCTCCACCAGAAGGCCGCTTTGCGCTTTTCTTTGGTAGACAACCCCGGCGTGTCATAGATCATGTTCTGGACATGATGGGTCAGGGTCAGATACCATTCTTTGGTGATATCCCAAGTCGCCGAATCCGTCCATACTGGGTCGACGAAGCGCGTATCGTCAGGATGAGGGGTTTCGACGTCGTCGCTCGGCATTCCCATCGCCCGATTCCACGCATGGGTCTGAAAATCCCACATCTTCATTGCCAGCACCGTCAGCGCCTCGCTTAACTCCTGCGGGTGCGAAAGCCAGGCCAATTGGGCATGCAGCAACGGCGTGGTCAACCCGACGGGATCAAGATGAGACTCCACCATCGAATTAAGGCTACGGAACGTCTCCTGCGGAGTGACCGGTATTGTTGAGGACTTGGAGTGTTTCACGGTAGCCATTTCCGGGCCTCGGAAATAAAGTAATCTATGTTTGCGATGTTACATCTGGAAACTCTCTACGGATAGGATTCAAACCAATTCCGTTTCGACAATTGCGAGGTCAGAACCCATGTTCACTCATCTGCTCGTTCCAACCGATGGTTCGGCGCTGTCGACCGATACGGTAAGACGTGCGTTGAAATTCGCCCAGGAGATCAAGGCCCGGGTAACGTTTTTCTACGCAAAGCCGGATTATCCAGTCACGCTATACGGCGAGGGGGCGTTGATCGACCCAACAACTCCCGAAAAATTTGCCGAGATCGCCGATAGACAGGCCAACGAAATACTCGGCGCATGCGAAGCTTTGGCAAGGGAATACGCTGTACCCTGCGCTTCGGCCAGTTCTGTTAGCGATATTCCTTGGGAAGCCATCATAGAAGCCGCCGACAATGCAGGGTGCGATCTGATTTTCATGGCGTCCCACGGACGCCGCGGCCTATCCGGCTTTTTGCTGGGCTCGGAAACACAAAGAGTACTTACCCACACGAAAATTCCCGTGTTGGTATTTCGTTGAGCCAAACCGTTCACGACGACTATCGGCTTAGAGCACAGCGAGTGCAGCGCGAAAGTTAGTGCAGCACGGTTTTCCGGTGAGCATGTCCGATTGACCTGTGCTGGCGCCGATTAATCTCTTCGGGCGACCGTTGTAGAAAAACCGAGAAAACCGTTGAGGCCATGCCGACCAGCCAAAAGCCAAAAAAGCAAATCGAGTACGTTGCAATGGGTGAGTAATTTACCGGTTCACCGAACAGGTACAACTGCTGAGGATCGATCACTGAAAAAAAAACGAACTCAGCCAAGCATGCCACGGCAAAGGACGGAAACAAAATCCATATCCAACGCTGCATTTTTCTTCTCCTTGGGGAATTGGCTTACAAGCCCACTACGCCCTTTATCATCACCCACGACAACGAATGTCGCCGCGATATGGGATAAAACAGGCATATCTTTTAACTTTAAAGCATCAGCCTCGCTGAGGCAACTCCCCCTCACGAACCGCCAATAACCGTTTCCCCCGCAGCAGGAAGAATTACATTCCCCAAAAGGCGCCACTCGTTCGCCGGATCCTCGACCAGTACCAGCCAATGCCCCGATTGCGGTAGACGAAATTCACCGCGATACACATCGTCCTGTCGCACAATCCGCGTGACCTGATCCATCCCTGCGCGCGTCGGATGGGACAAAGTAACGATCACAGCAGATGGCGGCACAAAATTTGGCTCAGTAGAAGAAAGATGCAGAGCAATGCCGGCTGGGTTGAGTCGGATTCCAACACGCAGCCCCAGCGTACGAGCCTTTTCGCTAAGCGCTAGAGTCTGGTCGACGCGCAATCCCTGCTTGTAATAATCCTCGACAACCAAGCCATCGGCAGACTTCACTGCCAGCCACGCGGTAAACAACGCGGCGATGATCACTACCAGAGGCCCGGCCATCAGCAACCACGGCCCAAGGTATCGATACCACGGTTTTTCGCCACTCGGTTTTACGGTTGTCATGGTTGAATGAAACTGGCTTTCTCGTGAACCGCAGTTTTTAAGTTATTCAACGATTTCACGTCAAAGTAGATAGGGTTGGCACCCCGCCTGGCCGAATCCGCTGGAACTCGAATATGTACCGTCAGAGTATGGGTAGTTGCAGGCGGTACCGAAATCTGGGCATCGCCGACCAATTGAATGCCCGGTAGTCCGGTCACGCTCAAAACATAGCGCTCTTCCATCTCCGATACGTTCATGACTTGCAGTCGGTACAAATTCTCTATTGCGCCATCTTCCACTTCCCTCGCCATGACCGTACGGTCGCGAATTACATCAACGCGAAGCGCCGGCTTGGTTGCCAACCCCCATACAAACGCCGCGATAATGGACAGAAGGATGGAACTGTAGACCAGTACGCGGGGACGCACGATGTGGGCCAGAATATCATTCCATCCCCAATGCTCTTCCACCGCATGTTCGGTTGAGTAGCGAATCAGACCTCTCGGATAATTCATCTTGTCCATGACCTGATTGCACGCGTCGATGCATGCGGCACATCCGATGCACTCGTACTGCATTCCTTGGCGGATATCGATCCCCGTCGGGCACACCACCACACAAAGTCCGCAGTCAACGCAGTCCCCTTTACCGCTTGCCTTGTAGTCCTCCTTTTTTGACCTTGGGCCGCGAGGCTCACCGCGCTCAAGATCGTATGTGATGACTAACGTGTCAGGATCGAACATAACTCCCTGGAAGCGGGCATACGGGCACATGTACTTACAAACCTGCTCACGCAGCCAGCCTGCGTTACCGTAAGTAGCCAATCCGTAGAACAAGATCCAAAACGTTTCCCAGGGACCGAACTGAAGGCTTGCCACCTCATCCATCAGGGTCTTGATTGGCGTGAAGTACCCCACAAAGGTAAACCCGGTCCACAATGCAACCAATATCCAAGCGCTGTGTTTAGCCACCTTGATGGCGATTTTTCGCCCCCCCACAGTCGCTTGGTCGAGTTTCATGCGGGCATTGCGATCGCCCTCGATGACCTTTTCAATCCAGAGAAATATCTCTGTGTACACAGTCTGTGGGCAGGCATAGCCGCACCATAGCCGACCACCGACAGCGGTAAATAGGAAGAGCGCGTATGCGCTGATAATTAGCAATACAGCAAGAAAGAAAACATCCTGCGGCCAGAAAACCAGCCCGAAGATGTAAAACTTTCGCTGAACGAGATCGAACAACACCGCTTGCCGCCCGTTCCATGGCAACCAGCACAGACCGTAGAACACCAATTGTGTGAACCAAACCAGCACCCAACGCCAAGTATTGAACCAACCCGATACGGAGCGCGGATAAATCTTTTGGCGCACCTCATAGAGTGTGTCGTCCTCAGTCCCGGCACCCGATTGTGCAGCGGATAATTCCACGTCTTTCATGAGGTTATATTAGAAATCACTAATAATCTAAGTCAAAAAAGACTCCCCGGCATGACACCGGGGAGTCCTGTAACACTAGTTCTTCTCAGCGTCCGCTGCCTTAGGCGGTTCAGCTATGGCCTCGACAGACTTCGCGGGCTCTGTCACCCCCCCCCCCAGACCATAGACGTAGGCAGCCAGCAGGTGGACCTTGGCATCTCCAAGAAACTCCCCAAACGCAGGCATACGATTCTGTCGCCCCTTGGCAATGGTCTCGACAATCGTATCCTCCGAGCTGCCATAGAGCCAGACCTTGTCAGTCAGGTTCGGTGCAAGACCGAGATTACCTTTGCCCTCGGGTCCGTGGCATGCGCCACATGCTAGGCCGAACAAATCCTTGCCACGCTGCGCACGACCAGCATCCGAAGCCAATCCGGACAACGAGCTTACGTAGTTGGCAAGGTCCTTGATCTGGTCTAGATCCAAATCCGGCTTCAATCCCTTCGGCGGCATCATCGCATCGCGGCCGTTTGTTATCGTCTCCTTGATTTTTGCCGCCGTACCACCCCACAACCAATCGCTGTCGGTCAGATTGGGGAATCCCTTGGTGCCCTTTGCATCACCGCCATGGCATTGCGCACAATAGGTCAGAAACAGGCGCTGGCCGGCTTCCCTGGCCTTGGGATCTGCTGCGACGGCAGCGACATCCATCTTTAGCAGGGGTCCGTAGGCCTGCTTGAATTGCTCTTCCGCTACAGCCTGCTCCTTGTCGTGCTGACCGCGCATGGTCCAGCCGTAAGAGCCTGGGTAATTACCAAGCCCCGGATACAAACACAGATAGACAAGCCCGAAGATGATCGTTAGGTAGAACATCCAACGCCACCAGTTAGGTAGCGGATTGTTGAACTCTTCCAGATTTTCATCCCAAACGTGCCCGGTTGTCTGACCTGCCGCATGCTTAGCCGAACTCTGCGACCAAAGAAACACGCCGCAACCGATTACGCTCAACAGAACCAGAACGATTACATAAACGTTCCAGAAGCCGCTGACAAAATCACTCGTGTTATTGATATCCATGATTCTTTCCCTTTACTTGTCTCTGCCGCGCGGGCCATCGGGGATGAACGGTGTGTCGTCATCAAGTGGCAACTGAGCCGCTTCCTCGAACGCCTTTCTGCGCTGACCGGAATACGCCCACCAAACGATGCCGGCGAACAGAGCGAACGTCAGCACCGTGAAGAGAGAACGCAGATCATTAATGTCCATCGCCTAGCGGGCCTGCTTGAGCGCAGTCCCCATCCCTTGCAGATAGGCAATGAGCACATCCAGCTCTGTCTTGCCTTCGAGCGCCTTTTCGGCGCCGGCTATTTCCTCATCGCTGTACGGCACACCGACAGTGCGCAAGGCTTTCATCCTTGCGCCTATGGAATCGGCATTCACCGGACGATCAAGCCAGTAGTAAGCAGGCATATTGGACTCCGGCACCACGTCACGCGGATTCAACAGATGGGTCCGATGCCAGAGGTCGGAGTAGCGTCCGCCAACACGCGCCAGATCGGGGCCGGTGCGCTTCGACCCCCATTGAAACGGATGGTCGTAAACGAACTCCCCAGCCACCGAGTAATGGCCGTAGCGTTCGGTTTCGGCGCGAAACGGGCGGATCATCTGCGAATGGCAGTTGTAACAGCCTTCCCGGATATAGATATCGCGCCCGGCGAGGCGCACCGGATCATAAGGCTTGACCAGTTCGTTGGCTGGGGTAGTGGTGGACTTCTGGAAGAACAACGGAACGATTTCCACCAAGCCACCAACGGCCACGATCAACACGGTCAGAACAATGAGCAAGCCCAGATTGCTTTCAATCTTGTCATGGGTCAACACGGTATGAACTCCTCAATCTCAAGCGTGGGCGGGTTCAAGCACGGGGGCATTGACGGCTTTGCCACCCGCGATGGTCTTGAACATGTTGTACGTCATGATCAGCATGCCGACGAGGAACAACAGCCCACCAACCAAACGAATGGTCCAGAACGGATAAGTAGCCTTGACCGACTCAACAAAGGAGTAGGTCAATGTCCCGTCCGCATTGGTCGCACGCCACATCAGGCCTTGCATCACGCCGGCAATCCACATCGAAGCGATATACAGCACGACCCCAATGGTGGCTACCCAGAAGTGCAGGTTGATCAGTTTGACCGAATGCATTTCATTCTTTCCAAAGATGCGCGGCAGCATGTAGTAGGTGCAGCCGATGGCAATCATGGCAACCCACCCCAGCGCACCGGAGTGAACGTGTCCGACCGTCCAGTCCGTATAGTGCGACAACGCGTTCACCGTCTTGATCGACATCATCGGACCTTCGAAAGTCGACATGCCGTAGAAAGAAAGCGAAGTGATCATGAACTTCAGGATCGGGTCGTCGCGCAACTTATGCCAAGCGCCCGATAGCGTCATGATTCCGTTGATCATACCGCCCCAGCTCGGCGCAAGCAGAATCAACGAGAAGATCATGCCAATGGACTGGGTCCAATCGGGCAATGCTGTGTAGTGCAGATGGTGAGGCCCCGCCCACATGTAGGTGAAAATCAGGGCCCAGAAGTGCACGACCGAAAGGCGATAGGAATACACGGGGCGACCGGCTTGCTTGGGCACGAAGTAATACATCATGCCGAGGAAGCCCGCGGTGAGGAAGAAACCCACCGCATTGTGGCCGTACCACCACTGCACCATCGCATCCTGCACTCCGGCATAACAGGAGTACGACTTAAAGAGGGTCGCCGGAATCTCGCAGCTATTGACGATGTGCAGGATCGCCACTGTCAGGATGAATCCGCCGAAGAACCAGTTCGCCACATAGATGTGCGGCGTCCGGCGTCTGAAAATGGTTCCGAAAAACACCACCGCATAGCTGACCCAGACCACCGCGATCAGCAAATCGATCGGCCATTCCAGTTCAGCGTACTCCTTACCCGAAGTCAGCCCCAGCGGCAGACTCAGCGCCGCCAAGACAATGACCAGTTGCCAGCCCCAGAACGTAAAGCTGGCCAATGCCGGTGCGAACAGCGGTGTATGGCTCGTACGCTGCACGCAATAGTAGGATGTAGCGAACAGCGAACAGCCGCCGAACGCAAAAATCACTGCGTTGGTATGCAGTGGGCGCAATCGGCCATAACTCAGCCATTCAACAACGCTTAACTCGGGCCAGATCAGTTGAGCGGCGATGATGACGCCTACCAACATGCCGACGACGCCCCAAATGACAGTCATCACGGCAAACTGGCGCACGACTCCGTAGTTGTAAGTCGCTTGCGATTGCATAATCGAATTACCTCACAAGAACAAAAAATCTATTTACACAGCCGAAATGAGGGCGCACATCCCGTCCTCTTACAAATGAGAATACAGTCGCAAAAGAGCCTGAAGTTTGATATCGATCAAACAACGCCCGATCTATGGCGAGCATTAAAAAAGAAAACAGGCCGCCTGTGGAGCCGAACAAAAAAAAAGGGTGCGCCAAAGCGCACCCCAACCCCAACAGAGAGACTACGGAATCTGCTGAACGGAACCTTCGCTCCAAAACAGCATATTCGATAGGCGCAGTATGCCCATGCCCTCCATAAGGGGTTTTGACCTAAATCAACTTTAGACATCCTTTTGCCCGGTTGCACCGACGCCTTGGTCGCTTGCATCGTCGTGCGACCGATCATCGTGCCGATTGCCAACGCTGTCGTCATCCATAACGATCCGATACCCCGGCCCTTCAAGGTCTTCAAACTGGCCGCTACGCAAAGACCACCAGAAAATCGCCGCGATCAAAAAAACCAGCACCAAAGACAACGGGATCAATAGATACAAAATTTCCATTTCATCGGTCTCAAGATTTTTCCGGTTAAGTCACGTGCGACGGACGTGTCAAACGCAACGCATTGAGCACGACCAGCAGCGAACTCGCGGACATGCCTATGCCGGCCATCCATGGAGTGATCAACCCTGCCATTGCCGCAGGGATAGCCAACAGATTGTAGGCAAAGGCCCAGGCCAGATTCTGCCGAATTATGCTCATGGTTTTCCTTGCAATACGCACACCGCTGACGAGCTGCTGTAGGTTTTCGCCGAGTAGCACCATATCCGACTGGGTACGCGCCAATTCCGTACCGCTCCCCATGGCGATCGATACCTGCGCCTGAGCCAATACGGGTGCATCGTTGACACCGTCCCCGACCATCGCGACGACGTGTCCATGCTCCTGCAATTCGCGCAGCCGGCAATATTTGTCCTCAGGTGAAAGGGCGCCCCATGTGCGACGGATACCAAGACGCTCGCCCGCCTTCAGCGCTGTAGGCAGCGAATCCCCACTCATAAGCGCCGTTTCGAGGCCCAACGCTTGCAGCCCCAATATCGCTGGCGCTGCGGATAAGCGAACGACATCACGTACGCGGAACAGCGCCCGCCAACGGCGCTCGTCGGCCAACACAATCAGCGTGTCCCCTTCGGCCTGCCATTGCGCCGCAAACGAAGGCAGTTCGGCCAAGCTAGCCGGCAGCGCAAACCCGGGGCTTCCCAACCGCAGTCGCTCGCCGGCGGCCATTGCCTCAACCCCGGCGCCGGTCACCGAACGCAAGTGGCCAAGGTCGCCTATCCCTTCTGTACTCACTCCTTCGCGCAACGCCAACGCCAGCGGATGCTCCGAACCCATTTCCAACGCAGCGGCGAGCCGATGTACTTGCACCGAAGATTCCCCATCAGCGGTAAAAATTTCCACCAGCCGGGGCTTGCCGCAGGTCAGCGTGCCGGTCTTGTCGAAGACCCAACAATCGGCCTGGGCGAGCGTTTCAATCGCATGGCCGCGCGCAATCAGCAAGCCCCGCGCCGCCATCGCCCCGGTAGCCACGGTCAGGGCCGCCGGCGTAGCCAGCGAAAGCGCGCAGGGGCAACTCACCACCAGCACAGAAACGAACACCCAGAGCGCCCTCTGCGGCTCAATGACATACCAACTCACCGCCGTAATCAGGGCCAACAACAGCAACGCTGCGACAAAACGAGCGGCCACGCGGTCGGCCAGCAATGCGAGACGGGGTTTCTCTGTAGCAGCCTGCTCCATCAGTCGCTGGATAGCCGCAATCCGAGTCTGCTCGCCGACGCCGGTCACGCGAACAACCAGAGGGCTACCGACATTGACCGATCCGCCGACTACGGAGCCGCCGACGTCCTTGCGCACAGGAATGCTCTCGCCGGTCAACAACGCCTCGTCGGCCTCGCTCTGGCCCTGGACAACAACGCCGTCGGCGGGAATGCCCTCGCCCGGCTTCACCAGGATCAAATCCCCGACCATCAACGACGACGCCACCACAACATCGGTCTCTAGCGCTGGAAAGGCCACCAGCCGCTGAGCAAAGGTCGGCATCGCCTTGGCCAACGCCTCCACACCGCGCACCGCCCTCTGTCGCGCCATCATTTCCAGATAGCGTCCTCCGAGCAGAAGAAACACGAACATCGTGACCGAATCGAAGTACACCTCACCAGTCCCTTCGAGCGTAGCCCAAAAACTGGCGACAAAGGCGCAGCCGATGCCGAGCGCGACCGGTACATCCATGCCTACGCGACACAGCGAAAGATCGCGCCAGGCGCTACGAAAAAACGGTGCCGCCGAATACAGCACCACCGGCAGCGTGAGGATAAGGCTCGCCCAACGCATCAGCAACTCGATATCCGCGGCCATTGTGCCGTCGTCGGCCAAGTACACCGGGATCGCGTACATCATCACCTGCATCATGCCGAAGCCGGCTACGAACACGCGCCAGAGTGCGCCACGGCGTTCCTCCTGGGCCAGCGATTCTGAGCGGGCAGGATCGTAGGGATGGGCGCGGTAACCAATAGCGGCCACCGCCGCCAATATCTCCGACAGCTTGGTCTTGCGCTCGTCCCAGCGTACCCGGGCACGCCGCGTGGCATAGTTGATATTGACGGCGGTCACACCTGCCTGGCGGGCCAGATGCGACTCGTTGAGCCAAACGCAAGCGGCACAGGTAATACCTTCAAGAATCAGCGATGCCTCGCGCTCATGCTCACCGACCGGACGGACGAAGCCTTTTTGAGCTTCCGGATGATCGAATAGCCCCAATTCCCGGAAAGCCACCGGCAACGCTTCGCGCGGGCTTTCGGGCATCGCGTCGCGCTGGCGGTAATACTCACCATGGCCGCCGGCGACAATTGCCTCGGCAACCGATTGGCAGCCAAGGCAACACATCAGGCGCAGCTCACCGTCTATCTTGACGGAGAAACTAACTCCCGCCGGCAGAGGCAGTCCGCAGTGATAACAGGTTCCGGAAACTGGCATGGGCCCGCGATTGGGGGAAGGAGCCTCTCAACGACAGGCTCTATGAGGATAGTGGATCGCGCTGAGTATACTCAAGGTCGATGGTATGGCGCGGGAGCCCAGCCGGACAGAGCGGCTCATTTGCTTTCCACCGGCCCCCAAAAGCAGCGAAAAATGCATTCTCCAGCCCGTCGATTCAAACAGGGGATTGTGTTGCTGATTATTGGCCCGCACTGTGCCGCTGGTGTGCCAAAAGGAAAGGGCCAGAAGGTCTAAAAACCCGCTGGCCCTCGGTATTACTGGTGCTGCTGACCGGAATCGAACTGGTGACCTACTGATTACGAATCAGTTGCTCTACCAACTGAGCTACAGCAGCGCAAAACGGGAGCGGATTCTATCCGAACATTCAATCCATGTCCTAATCGCCAACACCGCCCGGTGGCTCAGGCACCGGTCTCAGCAGCGAAAAGATATTGATTTCTTCCGTGAGGGTGGAACCCCCTATTGCCTGGCTATAGCTGCGGGCACGAATACGGGCCTCGATCAGGTCAAGTTGCGCTTTGGAAAGCGCGGGCAATTCGCCCCAAATAATTTGTCCCGGCCGGCCGTTGTCGCCGATGGTCAACAGCACGACAACATCGCCGGGTTTGCGGTGGACTCTGGCCCGCTGGCCACTTGGCGTCGAGGCCTCACTGTGCGAAGCCACGCCGACCGATTCTGCGGGCGCCTTGATCGACTCCGCTTGCCGAGGCGAAACCCCGGCAGCCATTGCGACGGAAACCGCCTCATCAGCGCCACGGATTACAGACGGTTTCAGCCCGAGGGCCGGCGACGGATTCTCCGGAGGAACCGAGCGGGTCTCCTCCGGCTGCAATTTTCTGAAGCTCACGGAGAAACCCGCAGCGCCTTGCTGATTGGTCAACGAATGCAACGGCCGCGTGTACTGCAAGAGGATTCCGTGGATCAGGATCGATATGCCCAGCGCAACCGCAAACCGGCCGTCCTTGCCATTTCGCAACGAATGATGGGTTGCCAACGCATCAATAGGTTTCAACCTCCCGCCAAAGGCTGCGCTTGTTCTGGAAAACCGCAGTCGAACTGCCGCTCACCGTCGGCACGTCGAGCGTTTCCTGCTGGTAGTTGGATTTGGTCACGATCGCTTTGTACACCCCGCCGACATTGATCACCGTGATACCGACCACCAGGGAATCGGGAATTTTCTGGCCGGCGAACTCTCCGCCGCCGACGACGCCTCCCGTCGCGTAGTCCAGATAATTGAACCAGGCGGATCCGCCGACCGTGCAACTGGTAGCCGCCGGGATATTGGTGGCAAAGGCGAGCGTGCCTTGCGTCAACTTGAGGTCGACGTTCATCCGCTCCCCTGTATTGGGGAAACTCACGTACCAGCCGCCATGGATATCCCAGTCCAGGGTCGTCGTATCCTCGTTGTCGCACTCCCAGGTCACGGGATCGGTCGCCGGAACCACCTTCTGCGCGGTGGCGGAAGCGCCGTTGCACACTTTTCTGAATGTAGACGTAACGCCGAAGGCATCGGTGCGAGTCAGCGGATCGCCGTCTTCATCAAACTCGATCAGTTTGCTCTGGAGGAACATCGGCGCCGTGGCATCGCTGGGCAATGTATCCGTCTGCGGCGCCCAGGTTTCTTGCGAAGCCCCCCCCTTGTTCGGATTGCCCATTGTGTCTTTCATCGCATACAGACTTTGCACGTCGCCGAAATGTGCGTCCGTAGAATCGACATCGCTGGCTTCAAGGTATTTCCCGGTTCCGACAATGACCATCCGCTCACCGTTCGGTGCCGTGGTGAGTTCCACCTTGGTCGTGATGGGCTGAGCCACCCCACCACTTTCCAGATGCGCCAGCTTGAACGGATCGAGCGCCGCATCGCTGAGGTCGAAGCGCCATAAATCGCCGTTCAAGTCACCGGCATACACATGCGTTCCGGTATTGTCGGAAGCGGGATTGTCGGCCCATACCGAAATTTTTCCGAGATTGCTGGGCGCGCCGGCTGTGCCGGAGCCGGTGGCGACGGGATAGCCGGACTTGAGCACCCCGGTCTGCGGGTTGACCGCAAACAAGTAGCCGCCGCCATCGCCTCCTCCGGAATTATTGTTGTAGCCGGAACTGAACATCACGACCCATTCGCCGCTGGGCAATTTGGTCACCACCGGATTGCCGAACGTAGTGCCCAGGTCGATATGTGTGAACTCCCAAAGGAAGGTCGGCGCCAACGGATCGGTCACGTCGAGGGCGAAATACGAGGTGCCGCCACCGCCCAGGCCGCCAACTAAAATCGTATGCCAGTCGTTGTCGCCACTGCCAAAATTGACATCGGCCACCGTAATCGGACCATCGACGAAATAGCGGTGGCTGTAATTCACGTCGGCCAGCGCCGCCATACTTGCCATCGCCTGCTGCGGAACGTAGGCCCACATTTCCTGGCCGGGCTGAACCGATACTCCGGCAACTGTCACGGCCGCCGCATGCGCGTTGATGGCATGCAGCATGCCATCTTGCGCAGAGACGAAAACGACCGGCCGGCGCGCAGCATAGGTTGTCTTGAAACTGGCATAACCTGCATCACTGTAGGAGCGGCTGGGCGCCTTGGCGAATACCGGCTGGGTGTTGACGATGTCGCCCAGGACATGGGTGCGGAAGCGCCATATCTGAGCGTGCCCGACTTCGCCATCCTGCTCCAGACTGCGATCGCCGCGGAGAAATTTCACCAGGTTCTCATCGGTCAGATTGGGGTCGCCCACCAGCGTCGGCCCCTGCGACAAGGTGGACGGATCGAAATAGGCTTTTTCCGTCGTACTCAACGCAGAATATTCGAAATTGCGCACGGCCACGCCGCCGCTGCCGGATGACGGAGCGGTGTAAATCCGCCGTGCAGACCAGGTCTGACCGTCGAGCTGCGCCTGCGCCGACCATTGACAGCCGACGCGCGCGGGGTCTGCCGGCACGCAGGCTGTGCTCGCCGAGACGGTCCCGCTGGTCGTATCGATGGTGCGCGACTGGAGGTCGCCCACCCAGTCGAGGGTGGCGTAGCTCGCCACGTAGGCGAAGTTGTCGCCTTCCACGGGCTCAAGGTTGGATGTTGCCGCTGCCGCCGCAGACCCGACCCGCGCGCCGATCTTGTTCAACGCCTCGCGTAGACCGGCCACCACATTGGGCAGATTGCGTGCGCTGAAATATTTGCCGTGGCCGTTGACCGTTGCGTGCCACAGATCGTCCACCCCGGTCGGATCGAGATTGGCAACAGCCGGCCATTGCTTGGTGCCCGCGCGAACGTCGTTGAAGTCGCCAATCCCGGCGGTCAGATAATCGCTGCGATATTCGAGCGTCCCATCGATACCGAGGCCCATGGCGAAGAAACTCATATGCTGCGCCTGGTTCTTGTCGTCAGCGGTGGTCAGCACATTGTTGATCGAGACGTCGGTGGCGCTGCCGTCCGCACAGCTGGTACCACCGCCTATGCACTTCGTATTCAACGTCGTGCTACGCAAATCGGTACTGTAGTAATACCAGGCAACATCCGCCAGTGTTCTGCACGAACTGGCATTGCTGCCTCGACCTGAGCCGGTCGCCGGACACGTCGTACTGGCCTGGGCACCATCCCAGAAGGGCTGAACGGCCGTGGCTACATTGTTGTCCACGTTCCCGATATCGCCGCCACCCACGGTCGTCCCACTGGGTTCGTTTTCGTTCCAGTAGCCGTCGGTCACCAGAATCATGAAATTCTGCTGACAGGAATACTGCACGGGGTCGGAGGTAGTCGGCAGTCCCGCGTAGTAACGACCGATCTTGGCGGTGGCCTTGCGCAAGGGCGTTGCGCAGTTCGAGGTGGTGCCGGTCAGATTGCTCCACCAACCGCTTTTCTGGTTGGCCACCTCGACGCTGGTGTCGCCGAATTGAGCCACACCGCGGACGACCGTGGTACTCCCCGAATTGCAGATGCGATCGAAGCCGATGCGATAATCGGAACTCAGCGGCTGAAAGGCGACCGTCGAGGCGGATTTCATCATCTGCATCCGCGTCCGGTAATAGGTGTACCAGTTGGCGAAATTCTGTAGTTCCTCGGTGTAGCTACAGGCCGTTCCGACGCAATCGGTACGCCCCGAGGAACGATTGAAGGTTGCGCCCGGAACGATGTCGATGCGGCGGAAAACGCCGACGTTCTGCCAATGGTTGGTCGCCGTATTGACCGCCGCCCCGCCCGACATGACAAGCACATTGGGCTCGGTGCCGGTGGCATTGGTCGGAATCGACTGTCCCGAAGGCGCCGCCCCGTTGCTCATGCTCTGGGTGCTGGTTGCAATGACGCCGGTGGTGGTCGATGCCATATTCGTCGTGGCCATGCCTTGGCTGGCCACGCCGCCGGTGAATGGGCTGACCTGGGTGACCTTGTTCGTTCCGCCGGGGCCGAGGTTGTCCCACGAACCGGCACTCCCGGCGCCGCCATCACTCGATACCGGAACGCACAGCGTGCGATTGGTTCCGCTGTTGTCCGAGTAGGTTCCGCCACTTGCACTGAGGACGATCTCCTCCGGATAACGGATTCTCAACCTGCCAGCCACGCAGCCGCTGTCTTCGCTGCTGGCCGCGCAGAGCGATGTGCTGCTCCCGGTGGGGCCGGTGACCGTGCAACGGGAACTCGGAGATGCCGTGGTACAACTATAGGCGTACGTCCCGTCGATCGACTCCAGACCGGTCGACGCGTTGTGCACCAGGTTCTCGACGCGTTGGGTCGCTGCCGTCGAAGTGGCCGTCCCCGTCGTCGGCTTGAGAGTGGTATCGAAGGTCTGGAGACCGGCGCAACTGATGGAGTCGATGGTCTTGTTTTCCGTCGTCGCGTTGCTGACCGTAAGCGTCCAGCGCGGCGCGACGGCCGCAGCGTCGGCGCCGCGCGAGCCGGCCGACGCCGGCTCCAGGCTGCCTCCGATGCTGATGCCGCTGCTCGCGCTATAGCCGAAATCCAGCACCGAACTCGCGCAACTCGATGGCCCGGTGACCGTGCAGGTCGACGTAATCGAAGGATAGGCGGGCACGCTACAAACGTAATTGAAACCGTTGCTATCGTTCGCATTCAGGGCCGAAGCCAGGTTGGCTACCCGCTGGGTCTCGGACGTATCGTTTACCGTACCGGTGGTTGCGTTATCTCCCACGGCACGATACGTCGCAGTCGATGACGATCCGCAGCGGATCGCCGTCAGGTTGTCGTTCTTCGTGACGTTGGTGATTGTGAACTCCCACTTGCCGGTCCCGGCATTCCACGAGGGCGTCCCCAGCGACAGATCGTCGCCGCTCTCCTGCGACAACTGCATCGATGTCGCCGTAGCGTGATCGCACGCTTGTCCCGCCTTGGGCTTGAGACTGCAAGTGACGGTTCCGTTGCTCCCGCTGCCGCTGGTGCAACTGGAGTTGGAGTCGTCGTACCAATAGGTACTGCTGAGTTGATCGATGATGTTGGTTGCCAACGTTGCCGCACGGGTGCTGGCGGAATCGTTGCTGCCGGACGATGCATTGCCGAAGGTGTCGGAACTCAGCGTCGTCGTCGCCTCATCGCAGGCGATCGACGTAATAATCTTGTTCGGGCCATTGGCGCCGCTGATCGTGAAATCCCAAGCCGTCCCTGTCAGCGTGGGGCCACTGGTTACCGTCAATCCCGACCCAACCGCCGGGCTGACCTGGAGCGTATTGCTGCACGCGGCGTTTTCCTTGGTGAAGTGGCAGGCCACCGTTCCCGCCGAATCGTTGGGGGTACAGTAGGACGACGCCCCCCCGCCAAACAGCCAGTGACTGCCGCCGTCGGGGTCGAAGGCGCTCATCAGGCTGTTTTTCAGCGCAGTGGCGTAAGCCGGGGGCGATGCCGTGCCCGTATTGGCGGCAGCAGACTGGGTGGCCGTGCCGCCGCAGGCAATCCCGGTGATGTCCTTGTTGTTGGTCGTCGCGCCGGTGATGTTGAAGGTCCAGGTCGCCTGGGCATCGCTGCCGTCGGTGGTCAGGGCCGACGTCGCCGTGATGCTCGCGTCGTTGGCGAGGGTCAGGTTGGCGCAGGCTTCGTTGCCTATCGGGCCAGTGACGACACACGTGCCGGCGGTGGCACAGGACCAACTGTAACCGTTGGCGCTGCGGCCGTTGAGACCGTTGGTCGCGCTATTGGTGGTCAGATTGGCGATGAATTCGCTCGGCGCCGAATAAGTCGAAGTGCCCGTCGTTGCCGTGTTGGTCGTCACCGTATTGGTCGTACCGCAGCGGATGTACGCGATGACTTTGCTGTTCGCGGTGGCATCCGTGATGTCGAAAACCCAGGTCGGCGTCGTCGATGTGGTCGGATCGGCACCGTCGAGGATGGTGAAGGACTTGCCGCTGTAACTGGCGTTCGGCGCAGTGACGAGCAGATCGCAGGGGCCGTTGGTGGCCGTGCATGCAGTCTGGGTGGTCAGCGCCGTGCCCTCGGCAAACGGTCCGGTCGCGGTGAAGCCCAAACCGCTGGCATTGATCTTGGTTTTCAGCGTGGTGGCATTGGTGATCGCCAGCGAACCGTTGGTGACGTCGCTGGCCGTCAGCGCCGCCGCGATGGTTGCCGTATCCACTTTGACGCCCCCGAGCGTGGCGCGGTAGGTATTACCGGTGCTGGAAACCCGCAGTACGCCCTGCGGCAGGGTTGTCGTACCGGCAACGGCGGCCAGCGTCCCGGTGCAACTGCCGGTGAGGGTAATAACGTTGTTGTAGGAAGCGGCGGTACACCCGGCGACGGAGATCCGGGAGGCAATATCCGCGGCGATGGCCGTGGTTTGCGTCCCGTCCGGATAGCTGAGGGGATGGGTGGTCAGGATCGTCGTACCGTTGAGGGTGATGTCGCCCACGGTCGTCGCATTGCCGGTCGAGGCGATGGTGATGGTGCCGGTATTGGTCGTGCCGCCACCGGGGCCGGTGACATTGATCGCCTGGCCGTTATCGGTCGCGTCGGCAATGATGCGCATGATGCCCACCACACCGTGGCTGGTGGACTGGCAGGTCGGCCAGACGGCCGTCGGCGACGTCGGATCGGCGGGCCAATCCTGCGTCGGGTCGGCGGGATTGCCCGATTTGGCCCGGTATTTACTTTGATTGGGGCCTGAATTGATCGCCTCGCAAATCGCCCGTGCGGTATTGCCGGTGTCGCCGCCGGACGTGACGGTCGCACTGATCAACTGATTGCCGTTGATGGTAATGCCGGTGATCTGGAACCCCGAGGTCGGCGGGTTCAGTACGGTGATACGGCCGGTCGAGTAAGCGGCCGCAGCCCCACCCGGGCCGATGGCGCGCACCTCGTAACCGTTGGCGGCGGTGCCGACGATGGAAGCCTGGAGGGTAACCGTGTTGCCGTTTTGGGCGCAGCCATAGCCGGTAGCATCGGTATGCTCGTTGATCTTCTGGCAAACGGCTTTGGCGATGTCCGTAGCGGTACTCATGACACGGGACGTATCCGGAGCGGAATAATCAAAACTTGCCCCTTCGACAAACTGATAGCCGCCCACCACGTCGGCGCCGTTGATGGTGACGCTGGTCAGCGACTGGCCGGCCGCCACCGAATTGATCGTCAGACCGGCAGTCGCCTGCACGCCGGCGCTGCCGGTGCTGACCCAGCCGCCAAGGTAGTTGGGAATGTAGTGGGTCCAGTCGCGGCGCCCCTGGCAGCCGCCGAAGGCATGGCTCGTGGAGTTGTAGTACGAGCACCAGCGGTAGTTGGCCGGCAGGTTGAAGACGATGCTCCCATTCACTTGCGGCGTCGTCGCCCGCACGCAGTTGGTATAGCGATCGTCGGTGCAATACTCGGACGGCCCCATGGTGAAATAGAAAGGCGCCCCGGTATAGGTTTTACGAAAATTGAAAGTAGCGTTGGGATACAGGTTGTCGCCGGTGGTATCGGTATTTTCCTTGCATTGGGCATGGGTGGCGATATTGGCGGAGGTCACCGCGGGGCTGGGGGTGGCGGTGTTGCACCAAATTTCGTGGGTCCAGCTGGTAGTCAGGTTCTTCGCCGTCCCGCCAAGGAAGCCGTCCGACGATGCGCTGGTCGGGCTAGGCGTCGGATATTGGGTTCCGTCGGCGTTGTAGGGCAACAGATAGCGCACGGACGGATCGTAGTACTGGTAATTGACGGCCGACGTGGCGTAGGGAACCTGTTGGTTCGACGTGCAGGTCGGGGCGGCGGAAGTGTCCTTGGGCGTACCACCCTGGTTGCTGGTTGCAGTGGTTCCCCAGCACATCCCCCAGGCCGCGCTGACCAGCTTGCCGACAAAGGTCACGTAAGGTGCGGAGGTATAGCCGGTACCGCCGCTGGTCACTGTCACCGAAGTGATTTTCTTCGTAGACGAATTCCAGTTCGCCGTGGCGGCGGCGCCGGTACCGCCGCCGCCTTCGATGACCACGGTCGGCTGCTCGTAATAACTGTTGCCGCCGATCGCCGTAATCGTCGCCACTTCGCCGTCGGCGATGGTCACCTGACCCGTATCGCCGGCGCTTCCCGGTGGCCCGACGCCGGCGTTGGTCGGGTCGGTCACGGTCGCATCGTTGATGTAGTCCGGGGTGTAGTCCCAGGCCATGGAGCCCGAATCGTCGAGCACGTACATCAGATTCGGCCGTACCGCGGTCGTGGTGGAAGCCGCCAGTGGGCTGTTGGCAATCGTCAGCGCAATCGCATCGGCCGCCTGGGTACAGACCAGGGCGACGGTAACGAAGAGGGCGACGAAACGACGATGGTTGGCGATTTTCATTTTGGGCTGCTCCCGTCGCTAGTAGACGAAGGCTTGCAGATAGCGGTTGTTCTGCCGCGGGCCGCTCACTTTGACCGTGATCCGGTAATACACGAGGTTGTTGGCGGTACTGCTGGAAGTCGTTTGCGCGGCCTCTACGTCCTGTGAAACACCGGACGTGGGTGCGCTGCCGCCGGAGGCGGCGACGACCGGCGCCATGCAGCCGACGGTCGGGCATGCGCCGGCTGCCGCCGCCATCCGATGCACCACGTAGTACAGGGTGTATCCGGCCGGCGCACTGGAAAACTTGGCGGCACAGGGAAAGGTATCGGCGCCGTCGATGTCGTCGCTGAAACGATAGGTTCTGGGCAGGAAAACGGCACTGCCGTCGGTGGTACAGCCGGCATTCGCTGCATTCATGGTGGCGTAATAGCGAAACGGCGCTGCCGCTGAAGAATCCGCGTTCATCGCCGTGCCGGCCGTGCCGGCGCCGATCAGCGTATTGATCTGGGCCAGGGCGTTGTCGATCGCCACGTCTCCGGTTCGGGTCGCCGCCTGACGGAAGGCGATGTTGCCGGACGCGGATATTCCGGCTTGCATGGTGACCATCATCGCAATCGATGAGAGCGTGATGATGACCAGGATCACCAGGGTCGCAATGAGCACGAATCCCTGCTCTCCAGCTGATCGGCTGGACCGCGTCTTCATGTCCGGGTCCATATCGCGTTCCGCAGCGGGATGGTCGTGGTGTAGGCGCGGTAGCGATAACGCGTGTCGGGAATGGTATAGCTGACCGCCGACCCGATGGTCGTCCCGCCGCTGTTGGCCACGTCCGGCAGTACGGTGAGCGTCGCCGGTTGATCGACGGTTTCGCTGTCGCTGGCCGCCGTACGCGCAACGACCCCGACCCGTAGCGCAATCACCCGCCCCACATTGGCCGTTCCGATGGTGAACGCGCTACTGTCGACCCAACTGGTCACGGTACGACCGGAGCTTGTATCGGCCAGGCCATATTGCGCTTTCATGTAAACGATGTCGTCCACCAGCAGGTTCGGCGACGCATACGCCGGCGCATCCTCGGCAACTTGTAGCGAATTCGAGGAAATCACAAACCGCCGGCTGACAACCGAGCCCACCGGTCCCAGGTTGGCAAGAAAGCCCGGGGTCGCGCTGGCGGTCAGGGTTGCGTCATGCCCGATCGCTCCGGGGGAAACGGCGGGATCGGTGACGCTGGTGATGGTCGTGATCGCACAACTGGGGACCGCGGCGGTGGAAACCACCCGGTCGCCCACAGCGAACCCCAACGAGGAACGCACGTTGTACTGCGAGGTGGTCATCGTGTAGTTCTGCGCCCCGGTCGCCAACAGCTCGGTTCCCGGCACGCCGGATGTCGTATTCACGTATTGCACGTCGATCGCATCGGAAGCTCCGCCTGAACCGCTGGTGATCTGCACCGGGAGAGGGGAAAGAGGGCTGCCGGAGGCAACGCTCAACGACGAGCACGCTTGCAGCGACATCAGTCCGTACCCGGCCTGCGCGATGTCTTTCTCGATGCGGTAAAGCGCCATGACGCCGTTGTCCTGTGCAGTCATCGTACTGACGATACTGGTGCGCTTCTTGGAGAACGTCATCATCATGCCCGATACAGCCGCCAGCCCGAGCAGACTGATGGTCAAACCGATCATCAGTTCGATGAGGGTGAAACCGCGTTGCTGGCGAATGGGCATGATCGGGTCCCTCAGTTGCGCGTAATCATGCTGCTGGTTTGATAACGGCGCGGCGCCCCCGGGTCCTTGCGATCCGTCCAGGAAATGCAGACGGTCACCGCTTGCCGGTCAGCGATGGCCTGCGTCCCAGTTTTCTTGTTGCCCACCGTACATGCATTGCTTCCCGTATCGACGCAGTCGCAGCTGGCGAAATAGACGTCGGTGGACGCCGCGGGAATCATGCTCTGCACTCGCGTTTCCCAGGTGCTGAGATTGACCGCCGCGTTCACCCACATGTCGGCCAATAATTCGCCGGCCAGGTAGCTGGCGTCGTTGCGGAATTTGGATTGCCCAACCTGGTTCAACGCCTGAATCGACAAGCCCAGCAGACCGATGAGCGCGACGGCGAAGATCAGCAGGCTGATCATGGACTCGATGAGAAAGGAACCCGACTGAGCCCTGTGATACGAAGGACAGCGCAGGGATTTATCCGCGCACATCATGAGCACCCCATACCGCTGGCTGCCGTAGCAGCGGGATCGCACAGCTTGATCGCACCGTTGGACTTCACCTGGACCCGCCAACTGCGGCCGCTGGTGCCGCTGATCGACAACGAATAGGGAATCGAACCGGAGGGGACAGCGCCTTCGTTGTTGGCCAACAACTGGCCGACCGCACCAAAAGTCACCACAAATGCACCGGACATGGCACCGCTGCTTGCAATCGTAACGTTGGAAACGGCCTCGGTGGCAGCGCTGGAAAATGCAATAAGGGGATCGTCGGCACACGCCGCAGGGTTGCCCATGGGGCGGCAATTAACGCGCTGACTGGTCGGTATGGCATCCGACTGGAGACACGCCGCCGCCCCCGGTGGCGTCGAAGGAGTAAAGGCCGAGCGGTCGTACCAGCCGTTCGCCTCCACCGCGGAGACGGGCACCGAAACACGACAGGGCTCCTCCTGATCTTCCGGCGTATACGCCTTGGAGACGCATTTGCCGGCGGCGATACCGCGCGAAGCGCTGGAGGTGTACTGCGTCACCACCCAGGTCTGCGCGTTCGTGCTGGCTGCATAGGCCGTCCCCCCCGTCCCGCACCCGCTGGATGCCGGCGCGGTGCTAACCAATTGAAAGCGCATCGGCGCATTACGTTTGATCGCTTCCGAGCGGGCCATCAGCAACCCGCTATAGATGGACTCCGCCACGCTTCTGGTGCGAGCGCCGGTAATCGCGGATTGCAGCGCGGGCACAGCAACCGCCAGGACGATCCCCGCAATGGCGACCACCACCATGAATTCGACCAGGCTGAAGCCCCGCTTTTTCATCAGCAGCTTCCGTCCGGAGTTTTCAACCAGCAGGAGACCGTAGTCCCGCCCGGCCTGGTCGTCGTTTTCGTGCCCGATTCGGTCACCGAATAGCTGTAGCTCAGCGTCGAAGCCGTCGCGGTGCAGGTATAGGTTTGTCCGCTATTCGCGGTAACGCAGCTGGTTGCGGTGAAATACTGCCCGGCGGAGCGCGGCGTCATTCCGTTCAGGTAGGTGCGGTTATCCTGGTAGTACTGTTCCTGCCGTACCTGAAGGTCGGACAGCAAGCTCATGGCCTCCGCCAGTTTCCCCTTCAGCATGTAGTTGTTGTAATTGGGTATGGCGATCCCCATCAGTACCGCAATCACCGCCACGGCGATCATCAGTTCGATGAGGGTGAAGCCGCCCGGCCCGCGTCCGACAGGCCCGATAGACGATTGCCGGGAAAATGCTTTCATATGCCCCCCTTTCAAACCCACTCGACGAATTTCGCAAAACTCGCGCTGCACCCGACAGGCGCGTGCCAGCGTTGCGCTAGCGATGCGATAGGTTCAGCGAACTTCTTCGGCCGCACCAGCATGGACTGACGGACGCTAAAGAAATGGCGACGAACGGTTGCCGCGCGAGGAGCGCTTGCCCTCGATCAGAGAGCGGGGGATACCTCGCAGCCGAACGCCGCTGCGGGTTACTGCACGAAGGGCAAGCCTGAGAACTAGGCCAGTTCCCTCGGAATCGGGAACTGCACCCCCTCCTCCTTGCCCTTCAGCTCGGTCACGCGAGCGGCGCCCAGATCCTGCAAGCGGGCGATGACATCCATCACCAGCGTCTCCGGCGCCGAAGCCCCGGCGGTGACGCCGATGCGTGGATTGTTTTTCAACCACGCGGCATCGACGCCATTCGCATCGTCCACCAGTTGCGCGGTGACGCCGAGCTTCTCCGCCAGCTCTCGCAGGCGGTTGGAGTTGGAACTATTGCGAGAGCCGACCACGACCACCAGGTCGACCTGCGGCGCCATGAATTTCACCGCATCCTGGCGGTTCTGCGTGGCGTAACAGATGTCGTCCTTCTTCGGCCCGACGATTTCCGGAAAACGCGCGGCCAGGGCCGCAACGATGGTCGCCGCATCGTCGACGGAAAGTGTGGTCTGGGTCACGTAAGCGAGTTTCGACGGATCGCGCACTTCCAGCGTAGCGACATCGGCAACGGTCTCGACGAGGTACATGCCGCCATTCAACTGGCCCATGGTGCCCTCCACCTCCGGGTGTCCCTTGTGGCCGATCATCACCACCTCGCGTCCCTGTTCGCGCATCTTGCCGACCTCGACATGCACCTTAGTCACCAGCGGGCAGGTTGCGTCGAAGATGCGTAGGCCACGCCGTTCGGCCTCCTCGCGCACCGCCCTTGGCACGCCGTGGGCGCTGAAGATCAGCGTTGCGCCGGCCGGCACATCGTCCATATTCTCGATGAAGATGGCGCCCTTGGCGCGCAGGCCCTCGACCACATACCGGTTGTGCACCACTTCATGGCGGACGTAGATCGGCGCGCCGAACTTTTCCAGCGCCTTTTCCACAATGGCGATCGCGCGCTCGACGCCGGCACAAAAGCCGCGGGGGTTGGCGAGGATAATTTCCATCACAGCACTCCGATCACCAGCGCCTCGAACTGGATGCGACGGCCGGCCAGCGGATGGTTGAAATCCATCAGCAAGCCTTGCGCGTCGACCTCCAGCACCAGACCGGAAAACCGCTGGCCGCCTGGGGTGGTGAAATCGATCTGCTCGTGCGGCTCGGCAACCGCCTTGGGCGGCAGTTCGGAGCGGGATACGCGATGGATCAGGTCGGGGTTGCGTGGACCGAAAGCATCCTCCGGCGCCAGCTCAAAACTCCGGCGCTCGCCTTCGGCCATGTCGAGCAGACACTGCTCCAGCGTCGGCGCAAGCTGGCCGTTGCCCATCTGTAGCGTGGCCGGGCTGGCGGGGAAGGTATTCGCCACTTCCAGACCGTCGGTCGTTGCCAGCCGGTAATGCAGGGTCACGAAACTGTCAGGCTTGATGCGCTCAGTCATTGCTCTCCCGGCCCGCAGCCGGCTCCTTGAGTTGTTGCCATAACAGCAGCGCCACACCGACGCAGATGGCCGAATCGGCGACGTTGAACGCCGGCCAGTGCCAACCCGCGGCATGGACATCGAGAAAATCCACCACCGCCCCGAATCGCAAGCGGTCGATCACGTTGCCCAGCGCTCCGCCCAATACCAGCGCCAGCGCGGTCGAAAGCAGCCGCTCGGCGGCTTGCCGGCGCAGCAGCAGAGCGATATACACCGAGATGCCGAGCGCCAGCGCAACGAAGAACCACTTCTGCCAACCGTCGGCATCGGCCAGAAAACTGAACGCAGCACCCCGGTTGAAAACCAAAACCAAGTTGAAGAAAGAAGTCAGCGCCACGCCTTCGCCCGGCAACAGCAGCGCCCCCACCCATGCTTTGCTGAGCTGATCGAGCACGATCACCGCAATGGCCAACGCATACCAGCGCAGCGGGCTAGGCGACGGCACGCGGCTCTCCATCGCCGTGGAGGTTGGACACGCAGCGGCCGCAGAGTTCCGGATGCTCGGCCACCGTGCCGACATCGGCGCGCCAATGCCAGCAGCGGCCGCACTTGGCATGTTCGCTGGGGCGGGCGATGATCGCTTCGGCACCGACATCCGCAGCCTTGACCAGGGTCGTGGCTGAACAGATCAACACGAAGCGCAGATCGTTTTCCAGTGCTGCCAACGCCTCGTAGCGCCCCCCACTGGCACGGATTTCGACTTCGGCCTGGAGCGAGGAGCCGATCTTGCCCGCGCTACGCAATTCCTCCAGCACCTTGCTGACTTCGGCGCGCACCTCGCGCACCAGCTTCCAGCGCTCGGCCAACTGGTCCTCGCCGGCCTGCGCCGGCAGCGCGTTCCAGGTCTGTAGCATCACGCTGTCATCGGCACCGGCGCCGACGATTTGCCAAATTTCTTCGGCGGTGAAAGAGAGAATCGGTGCCATCAACCGTGTCACCGTTTGCAGGATATGCCACAGCGCACTCTGCGCGGCACGGCGCGGGCGTGAATCGGCCGCCGCGGTGTACAGTCGGTCCTTGAGGATATCCAGATAGAACGCGCCCATTTCTTCAGAGCAGAAACCTTGCAGGGCCTGCACCACCTTGTGGAATTCGAAGCACTCGTAGCCAGCTTCGCACTCGATCTGCAACTGCCGGGTGAGCGCCAGCGCATAGCGATCGATCTCCAGCCATTGCTCGGGCGGCAGCGCCTGGGTGGCGGCATCGAAATCCGCCGTGTTGGCGAGCAGGAAACGTAGTGTGTTGCGCAGCCGGCGATAAGTTTCCACCACCCGATCGAGAATTTCGTTGGAAATCGACAGCTCGCCGGAGTAATCGGTGGAGGCCACCCAGAGGCGAAGAATTTCTGCACCGAGCTTGCCGGAAACTTCCTGCGGAGCGATCACGTTACCCTTCGACTTGGACATCTTCATGCCCTTGCCATCCACCACGAAACCGTGGGTCAGCAGCGCCTTGTAGGGCGCACGGCCGTCGATGGCGCAGCCGGTGAGCAGCGAAGAGTGGAACCAGCCGCGATGCTGGTCGGAACCTTCGAGATACAGGTCCGCGGGGAACGCCAATTCATCGCCGTGGGAACCGCGCATTACGCTCAGGTGGGTGACCCCCGAATCGAACCAGACGTCCAGCGTGTCGCTCATCTTGCGGTAGTCGCCCGCCTCAGCGCCAAGCAGTTCGGCGGCGTCAAGCTTGAACCAGGCGTCTATGCCGCCCTGCTCCACCTTCAACGCCACGGCCTCGATCAGCTCCGCCGTGCGCGGATGCAGTTCGCCGCTTTCCTTGTGCAGGAAGAAAGGAATCGGTACCCCCCAGTTGCGCTGGCGCGAGACGCACCAGTCGGGACGGTTGGCGATCATCGCATGCAGCCGCGCCTGACCCCAACCGGGATAGAAGGCGGTATCGGCAATTGCCTGCATCGCAGATTCGCGCAGCGAAGCCCTCCTACCCTTCTCCCCTCCCTCCTTCTCCGTATGGTCCATGCGCACGAACCACTGGGTGGTGGCGCGGAAGATGATCGGCGTCTTGTGTCGCCAGCAATGCGGATAGCTGTGGCGCAGCTTGGCGTGCTTCAGCAGCAGGCCCTTTTCAGCCAGCGTCTCGACCACTTTGGGATTCGCCTCCCACACCGACAGCCCCGCGAACAACGCCGTGGCGGCGATAAATTTGCCATCGTCGGCGACAGGATTGTCGATAGCCAGGCCGTAGCGGCTGCCGACATAGTAGTCGTCCACCCCGTGAGCCGGCGCGGTGTGCACCAGGCCGGTACCGGCTTCGGTGGTAACGTGGCCGCCGAGGATCAGCGGCACCTGCCGGTCGAGGAAGGGGTGTTGCAATTGCAGATGCTCCAGCTTGGCGCCCGTCGTGCTGGCAAGCACAGTCCGCTGTTCCAGCCCGTAACGATCGAGGCAGGCCGCCGCCATCTCATGGGCCAGGATCAGCAGACCCTTCTCGGTCTGGATCAGGTCGTACTGGAAATCGGGATGGGCGCACACCGCCTGGTTGGCGGGTAGCGTCCACGGCGTTGTGGTCCAGATGACCGCGTACGCCTGCGCACTCACCGGCACACCGAACGCTGCGCCCAGCGCAACGCCATCGGCTACCGAAAAAGCTGCGTCGATGGCATCCGACGTCTTGTCCTCGTATTCGACTTCGGCTTCGGCCAGCGCCGAGCCGCAGTCCAGACACCAGTTCACCGGCTTCAGGCCGCGATACACATGGCCTTTATGCAACATCACACCGAGGGCGCGAATTTCGGCGGCCTCGGTCTTGAAATCCATCGTCAGGTAGGGGTTGCCCCATTCGCCCAGCACGCCGAGGCGGATGAAATCCTTTTTCTGCCGCTCGACCTGCTCGGCGGCGTAGGCGCGGCAGAGCTCGCGCACTTTGTCGGCAGGCAGATGCTTGCCGTGAAGCTTTTCGATCTGATGCTCGATCGGCAGGCCGTGACAGTCCCAGCCGGGCACGTAGGGCGCATCGAAGCCAGCCAGGGTCTTGGAGCGGACGATGATGTCTTTGAGGATTTTGTTCACCGCATGGCCGATGTGGATGTCGCCGTTGGCATAAGGCGGGCCGTCATGCAGCACGAAGCGCGGCCGCCCCTTTGAAGCCTGGCGGATGCGCCGATACAACTGCGCCTCCTGCCACTGCTTGATCCAGCCCGGCTCCCGCTTGGCAAGATCGCCGCGCATCGGAAACGGGGTGTCGGGCATGTTCAGGGTCTTGCGGTAATCAGCCATTTTTATTGCCTGCGAAATAAGTCCGGGTCGCCTCGACATCGGCGGCGATCTGCGCCTGTAGCGCCTCGCGCGATTCGAAGCGCTGCTCGTTGCGGATCTTGTGAAGGAAGTGCACATCCAAATGCGCGCCGTAGATGTCGCAGCCGAAATCGAGCAGATGCACTTCGAGCACGGGTTTCATTCCAGCGGTCAGCGTCGGGCGCACGCCGATGTTGGCGACCCCGTGCAAGCGTTCGCCGTCGAGCCCGGAAACGCGCACCGCAAACACGCCGGAGAGCGGCAGACGCTTGCGCTTGAGCTGAACGTTGGCGGTGTGAAAGCCGAGCACGCGGCCGATCTTGTCGCCATGTACCACCCGGCCGGCGATCGAGTACGGCCTGCCGAGCAGCCGCGCGGCGAGATCAAGGTCGTCGGCGAGCAGTGCATCGCGCACCGCCGAACTGGAGACGCGAACGTCGTCGAGACTGATGGTCGGCAGCGCCTCGACAGTGAAGCCGTGGCGCGCACCGTTTGCGGCAAGCAGGGCGAAATCGCCGCTGCGTCCCTTGCCGAAGCGGAAATCGTCGCCGACGATCAGATGCCGCACCGACAGGCCCTTGACCAGGATTTCGGCAATGAACTCCTCAGCGCTCAGCGAGGACGACTTGCGCGTGAAATGGTAGAGGTAGACGAAATCGACGCCGGCGTCTTTCAGCAATTCCAGCTTCTCGCGCAGACTGGTCAGCCGCGGCGGCGCCTGATCCGGCGCAAACAACTCGCGCGGGTGCGGCTCGAAGGTCAGCACGGCAACCGGCAGCCCCTGCTCCACGGCCTTTTTCTTCAAGGCGTCGAGCATGGCGCGGTGACCCAGATGCACACCATCGAAATTGCCGATGGTCAGCGTCGTCGGCCCGATCGCCTGTGGTGGAACCCCGAGGAAGAAACGCATTGCCGCCCGCTTGCAAAAAAGGGGCGAATTATATCAATCGGCGCGCGCCAGCTTGGACTTGCCGGCCGGCGGACTCTTCGAGAAATAGCGCTTGATGCCGCGGAGGATCGCCTCAGCCAGCTTGTCCTGGTAATCCTCGTCGGTCAGCCGGGCCTCCTCCTCCGGATTGGAGATGAAGGCGGTTTCGACCAGGATCGACGGCACATCCGGCGCCTTGAGCACGGCGAAACCGGCCTGCTCGACCTCGCCCTTGTGCAGATCGTTGATGCGGCCGAGTTCTCCTAATACCGATTTACCCAGCTTCAGGCTGTCGTTGAGCGTCGCCGTCTGCGACAGATCGAGCAGAGTGCGGGCCAGATAGGGGTCCTTGACGTCGAGATTGACGCCGCCGATCAGGTCGGCGTCATTTTCCTTCTTCGCCAGCCAGCGAGCCGCCGATGACGATGCGCCGTGCTCGGACAGGACAAAGACGCTGGAGCCGCGCGCCGTCGGCTTGAGGAAAGCATCGGCATGGATTGATACGAAAAGGTCGGCACGTACCCGCCGCGCCTTGTTGACGCGCTGATGCAGCGGAATGAAGTAGTCGCCGTCGCGCGTCAGCGTCGAGCGCATGTTCGGCTCGGCGTCCATCTTGGCCTTCAGCCGACGCGCGACCGAAAGCACCACGTTCTTTTCGTAATTGCCGCCACGACCGACAGCGCCCGGATCCTCGCCACCGTGACCGGGGTCGAGGACTACGGTGACCAGACGGGCAATCTCGCCGCCGTCGCGCTCCGTTTTCGCTTCTACCGGCTTGCGCTCGGCGGAACCCAATTGTTCGTCCGCCTTCAAAGGCGCCTCGGGGGACCGCTCCAGCAGCGCCATCAGCGGATCGATCGGCTGCGCGGGATAAATATCGAGCACCAGCCGATGACCATATTCGCCGACCGGTGCGAGGGTAAATACCTGGGGATTGACCTGGCCCTTGAGTTCGATCACCAGCCGCACTACGCCCGGCTTGTTGCGGCCGGCGCGGATGAGCTTGATGTACGGGTCGGTTTCCGAAATTTTTCCCGGCAGGCTTTGCAGCACGGAATTGAACTCGACGCCTTCGAGATCGACGACCAGACGCATCGGGTCTTTAACCAGCAATTGCGTGAACTTCAGCGAACGGTCATATTCGAGCGTGACGCGGGTGTAATCGCGCGCCGGCCAGACGCGCACGCCAAGCACACTACCCTGTGCGGATGCTGCACCGACGGGCGAAACCAGGAGAGTCAGGCTCGCGGCGGCAAACTTGAGGATGTCGCGGCGGGAGAACGGTGCAGTTTCGTCAAGCATGCGCGCCCCCGCTCGCTTTCCGCTGCGACGACGGCGCGACGCCCGTTGCCCGCAACTTTGAGTTGCAGGCGCAGGTCGGCCGCAGGCAGGTACGGCGCCGCCCGCTCAGGCCATTCCACAAGGCAGATTCCCGCCCCGGAAAAATATTCGTCGAGCCCTGCTTCAAGATACTCTTCCGCCTGATTGAATCGATAAAAATCAAAGTGATACAAGTCTAATCCAGAAACTCCATGAACTTCAACCAGGGAATAGGTAGGGCTTTTCACCCTGTCGCGATAACCCAACCCTTGTAGCAGTCCGCGGACCAGCGTGGTTTTACCGGCACCGAGATCGCCTTCGAGGTAAATCACCAACCCCGGCACCAGTGCCGCGCCTATGGCGGCCCCCAACGCGAGGGTGGCGGATTCGTCCGCCAGTTCGATGGTCAGGGCGCTATCATCGGTCGCATGCATGGGGATGAAAAATGGCGCAGCCTCGCGGCGCGCATCAAAGACTGGGGGCGGGAACTCGGCTTCAGCGCCGTCGGCATCGCGGGCGTCGACCTGGGTGCAGCCGAAGCGGGGCTGCAAGCCTGGCTGAACGCGGGATACCACGGCGAGATGGATTATATGGCGGCCCATGGCGCCAAGCGTGCGCGCCCCGCCGAACTGGTTCCCGGTACCTGCTCGGTGATTGTCGTGCGCATGGACTATCTGCCGGTAGCGGCCGACGCCAGCGCCAACCTTGCTGCCCCCCAGCGCGCCTATGTCTCGCGCTACGCACTCGGCCGCGACTATCACAAGGTGCTGCGCAACCGCCTGCAAAAACTGGCCGAGCGTATCGCGGGTGAAACCGGAGCCTTTGTCTTTCGCGCCTTCTCCGATTCGGCACCGGTGCTGGAAGTGGAACTGGCCCGCCGCGCCGGCCTGGGCTGGCGCGGCAAGCACAGCCTGCTGCTGTCGCGGGAGGCCGGCTCTTGGTATTTCCTCGGCGAGCTTTATTGCAACTTGCCGCTGCCGGCCGACCCACCCACCGGTGAGCACTGCGGCGACTGCGCGGCCTGCCTGGCCGCGTGTCCCACCGGCGCGATCGTCGCCCCCTATCGTGTGGATGCGCGGCGCTGCATTTCCTATCTGACCATCGAACTGAAAGGCGCGATTCCGGAAAATTTCCGTCCGTTGATCGGCAACCGCATCTACGGCTGCGACGACTGCCAGCTCTGCTGCCCGTGGAACCGCTTCGCCCAACATACGAAGGAAAACGACTTCGCCGTCCGCAACGGACTGGATACGGTCAGTCTGGTCGATCTGTTCGCGTGGCGCGAGGATGACTTCATCCAGCGCCTGGCTGGATCCGCGATCCGCCGCATCGGTTTCGAGCGCTGGTTACGTAATATTGCCGTCGGTTTAGGCAACGCACCGCCCAGCCCGGCCGTTCTGGCCGCATTACACAACCGCGCTGACGACCCTTCGGCGCTGGTACGGGAACACGTCGCCTGGGCGCTACGGCGCCACGGCGACTAGGGCGTTTTACTCAGCCAACCAAGCGCTCGCCTCCTCGGCACTCTCGAAGACGCGCAGATCGGCGTCGACGAACGCCTGTGACAGCCAGGCGCTCCAGGTCACCCACTGGCTGTCGGTAACCACCGCAATACGCTTGAAATCACCGGGATGCTGGCGCGAGAAGCGGATTTCCTCCCAAGCCATGTCCAGTGTGAAGCTGGCCATTGCGCGAAGATCGAAAAACAGGTCGACCGGCCCTTCGAATTTGATCTTGTAGCCGGCCAGGGTTTCGAATTCCTTAAAGTCGGCCAGCGTAAACTCGCCGAGGACGGCAACGGAAACGCGATGCGGTTGGTGATCGATGGCAATCATGAATGTCTCACAGAAGGTTCGGGAGCAATATAGCTCAATCCGCTTCTGCCGGCGCGGTGCGGGACAATGCCGTCATCACCATACCGCTGGCGACGATCAGCGCCATTCCGGTCCAGGCGACCGCCGGCATGGACTCGCCCCACAACAGCAGGCCGAAGATGCTGCCGAAGACAACGGTGGCATAGGAAAGATTGGCGACCAGCAACGCCTTGCCGTGTTTTAACGCCGTCGTCATCGCGACCTGACCGATCGTGCCGAAACCACCGACGCCGAGCAGCAATGCCGTGTCCCGAACGTTCATTGCATGAAAGCCGCCGCTGACTGCCACCCACACCACTCCGACCAACGAGCCAATGGCGGAAAAGTAATAGACGGTGCGCCATTCCGGCTCACCTAACTGCCCCAAGCGGCGGACATTGAGCAATGCCAGCGTCGCCAGAACCCCGGCACCCAATCCGACCGCAGCGCCTATCCAATCGTCACGGCCGAGTGTGGGCTGTAGCAGCAGGATGATGCCGACAAAGCCGAGAATCAACATCAGCGCAGCGCGCGGCGGAATCGGCTCATGAAACCAGAAAGCAAGCACCAGCCCCATGAACAACGGCGCTGTGTATTGCAGTGTAATTGCCGTTGCCAGCGGCAACAGGGAGATGGCCGCGAAGAAGGTGGTCATCCCGATAAGGCCTACGGCAGCTCGGCCGACCTGGGCTTTGAAGTAGGGAGTTCGCAAGTCGAGTCCGCGCAGAGCTACGAATCCCTGCATCAAAACCCAACCGAGCGAGCTACGGAAGAATACGATTTCGCCGATGGAAAACTTGCCGAGGCTAAGTTTGATGCAGACGCCCATGCAGGCGAAGGCAAAACTGGCGAGAAGCATCCACAGTGCTTGCATGGTAATCTTGGAGAAAAACAAAAGGGCGCCCGCAGGCGCCCTGACCTCAGGGCGATTCGACTCAACGGCTCGGCAACGGCATCACCCGCCGATAAAACTCGTGGAAATGTTGCATACCGTCTTCCATCGGCGACTGGTAGGGACCGACTTCGCTACGCCCCTGCTTCATCAACGCCCGGCGGCCGCGGTCCATGCGTTCGCCGATGTCATCGTCCTCTATCGCGGTTTCCATGTAGGCGGCCTGCTCCGCCTCGATGAAGTCACGTTCGAAATCCACGATCTCTTCCGGATAGTAGAACTCGACTACGTTGAGGGTTTTGTCCACATCCTGCGGAATCAGGGTCGACACCACCAGCACGTGGGGATACCACTCAACCATCACGTTCGGATAGTAGGTCAGCCACACGGCTCCCTGACGCGGGGTTTGGCCCTTGCTCGCGTAGTAGTCGCGCACCACCCGCTGCCACTGTTCGTAGGTTTTAGAACCGGCCTTGAGCAGAGAGGTGATGCCGACACGCTGCACCGAATACCATTCACCGAACTGCCAGGTCAGATCGTCGCACGTAACGAAGTTACCCAGTCCGGGATGGAACGGCACCACGTGATAATCTTCAAGGTAAACCTCAATGAAGGTTTTCCAATTGTAATTGCACATGTGCTGCTCGACCCGGTCAAGCTTGTAGCCGGTGAAATCGAACTCCTGCGCCACCTGCATTCCTGCCAGGTCGGCGTTGGCGCTACGTGGCCCCTTGAACTGAAGTCCGCGCCATGATTCGAGCTTCTGCTTGTTGAGATTGAGACAGGGATTGGCCGGGAAATGCGGTGCACCGATCAACGTACCGCCGCCGTCATAGGTCCAGCGGTGAATCGGGCAGACGATGTGCTTTGCATTGCCGCTGCCCTGCAACATGAGCGCCTGACGGTGGCGACAAACATTGGACATCTCGTAAATCGCGTCCGGCTGCCGCACCAGCATGCGCCCATGGTCGGCCCATTCCAGGGTGCGATAGTCGTGCACGTTGGGAACCATCAATTCGTGGCCTACATAGCTCGGGCCGGCATCGAAGATCAGTTTTTTCTCCAGCTCGAAGCGTTTCTCGTCGAAATACCAATCGACGGGAAACTGAGAGACGGCGGGCTCAAGCAGCCCTTTGCTGGCGATGTCGGACATGTCCCAACCTCCAAGAAAGCAACCCGGAAACCGGAAACTAGAAACAAAAATCCCCCTTGCGCAGGGGGAGTTGGAGTATAGCCAATTTGACCAAAGGCCGCAGCTTGGGCTATTTTTATGGGCTTTCGTTACGTTGCACGCCGTTCCACGGCCATGGTCAAATCCACCACACTGTCAAAATCCCCAGCCAGTTTTGAAGATGCCCTCAAAGAACTGGAATCCATCGTCCAGTCCATGGAGGGCAGCGAACTTGCGCTCGAAGCGTCGCTCGCCGCCTATCGGCGCGGCACCGAGTTGCTCAAGTTCTGTCAGGATCGACTCACGACGGCCGAACAGCAGGTCCGGGTACTTGACGGCGAACGACTGTCCAATCTGCCGACCGACGCAGCGGACTGAATCCGCCATCATGGATTTCCTCGCATGGATGACCGCCGCGCAACAGCGTAGCGAAGCCGCTCTCTCCCACCACCAGCCGGGTGCCAGCGTGACCCCTGAGCGCCTGCATGAAGCCATGCGCTACTCGACGCTGGGTGGCGGCAAGCGCGTACGCCCGCTGCTGTGCTATGCCGCAGGGGAAGTTTTCGGCGCAGCCGACGAGCAGCTCGATCTGCCTGCCGCCGCTGTGGAGATGATCCACGCCTATTCGCTGGTACACGACGATCTGCCGTGCATGGATAATGATCGGCTGCGCCGCGGCAAGCCGACCTGCCATGTCGAGTTCGACGAAGCGACGGCACTGCTGGTCGGCGACGCCCTGCAATCGCAGGCCTTCCAGCTTCTGGCCGATGCTCCGCTGGACGCCGGCAAGGTTGTGACCATGCTGAGCCTACTTGCCCATGCCGCCGGATCGCGCGGCATGGCCGGAGGCCAGGCCATTGATCTGGCCGCCACAGGCAAAACCCAGTCCCTCGCCGCTTTGGAGTTCATGCACCTGCACAAAACCGGCGCTCTGATCCGCGCGGCAGTTTTGATGGGCGCCCATTGCGGCAACCCGGAAGGCGCCGAGCTGCTCGCATTGACACACTTCGCCAACCGAATCGGCCTGCTGTTTCAGGTAGTGGACGACATTCTTGATGCTGAGGCCAGCACGGCAACATTGGGCAAAACGGCCGGCAAGGATGCGGCGCAAAATAAATCTACCTACGTCAGTCTCCTCGGGACTGCGGCTGCAAAAGCCAAAGCGGCCGAGCTGCGTGGCGAAGCACACGCCGCCCTGGACCGTCTCGGCCGCGACGCGCTGCGCCTTCACCAACTCACCGATTACATCGTGGATCGCCACTTCTGATGTTTCCCCTTCTCGACACCCTTCGCCTGCCCGCCGATCTTCGCCAACTGGAAATCGGCCAGCTGCCGCAGCTGGCTAAGGAATTGCGCGATTTTCTTGTCGAATCGGTTGCAAAAACCGGCGGCCATCTTTCCTCGAATCTCGGCACGGTCGAGCTGACCGTCGCCCTGCACTATGTTTTCAACACGCCCGAGGATCGGCTGATCTGGGACGTCGGCCACCAGACCTACGCCCACAAGGTACTCACCGGCCGCCGTGAAGGCATGTCGCGACTGCGCATGAAAGACGGCATCGCTGGCTTTCCGCGTCGCAGCGAAAGCGAATATGACACCTTCGGCGTCGGCCACTCGTCGACATCGATTTCGGCGGCGCTCGGTATGGCCGTAGCGGCACGCAACAAGGGCGAAGAACGCCGCGTTGTGGCGATCATAGGCGACGGAGCGATGTCAGCCGGGCAGGCCTTCGAGGCACTCAACAATGCCGGCGTCGAAGATGCCAACCTGCTGGTGATCCTCAACGACAACGACATGTCGATATCACCACCGGTGGGCGCGCTGAACAAATACCTCGCCCGCCTGCTATCCGGCCGCACCTTCAATGCTGCGCGTCGCGTCGGCGAACGGGTGCTGAAGGGCATGCCATCAGTACTGGAGTTCGCCAACCGCGTCGAAGAGCACGTCAAGGGAATGATCAGCCCAGGCACCCTGTTCGAGGAGCTCGGCTTCAACTACATCGGCCCGATCGACGGTCACGACCTCGATTCGCTGATCCCGACCCTGCAAAACCTGCGGGAGCTAAAGGGACCGCAGTTCCTCCATGTCATCACCCGCAAGGGCCAGGGCTACAAGCTGGCGGAAGAGGATCCGGTGCTGTATCACGGCGTCAGCAAATTCGACGCCAGCAACGGCATCACCAGCGGCAAGGGCGGCGGAAAACTGACCTATACGCAGATATTCGGCGATTGGCTGTGCGATATGGCGCGCGAAGACGAGCGCCTGATCGGCATTACGCCAGCCATGCGCGAAGGATCCGGGCTGGTGCGATTTGCCGACGAATTTCCGCAGCGTTACCACGACGTCGGCATTGCCGAGCAGCATGCACTGACTTTCGCCGCAGGCCTGGCCTGCGAAGGCATGAAGCCCGTGGTGGCGATCTACTCGACCTTTCTGCAACGTGCCTATGACCAACTGATCCACGACATCGCCTTGCAGAACCTGCCGGTGATGCTGGCGATTGATCGGGGCGGGTTGGTTGGCGCCGACGGCGCGACCCATAACGGTGCGTTCGATCTTTCCTATCTCACCTGCATTCCCAACATCGTGGTGATGGCGCCGAGCGACGAAAACGAATGCCGGCGCATGCTGACCACTGCCTACCGCATTGACGGCCCAACGGCGGTGCGCTATCCGCGCGGTAGCGGTCCTGGAGCCGCCTTGTCGCCGGGTCTCGACACGCTGCCGGTGGGCAGGGGCGAAATCCGCCGCGAAGGCAAACGTGTCGCCCTGCTGGCCTTCGGCTCGCTGCTCGGTCCGGCCCTACAGGCTGGGGAGGAGATCGATGCGACCGTGGTCAACATGCGCTTTATCAAACCGCTCGACCGCCAGCTGATACTTGAAATCGCCGACTGCCACGAGCTTCTGGTGTGCATAGAGGAAAATGCGGTGATCGGCGGCGCCGGATCGGAAATCGCACGCTGCCTGGAAGAAGCATGCTGCCCGACCGCACTGCTAAGGCTAGGCCTTCCCGACCACTTCGTCGACCACGGCGATACGGCCACCCTGCTTGCCGAGCTAGGCCTGGATGCGGCGGGCATCGTGGCCGCAGTCCAAAGTCGCAGAAAGCAAAATAGCTGAGTGTTTTTGTCGGGTATGGTACACTTCGCACCGAACGACTAAAACCCAGAACCTATCCAATAGTACAACTCCATGAACAGTAGAGATCCCATGGCGATTCCGGACGTACAAGGCAGCGCTGACTCGCGACAGCTCCCGATCAACAAGGTCGGCATCAAGAGCATCCGTCACCCGGTCAAGGTGATGGACAAGAACGATGGCGTGCAGCACACCATCGCCACCTTCAACATGTACGTCGGCTTGCCCCACAATTTCAAGGGCACCCACATGTCGCGATTCGTGGAGATTCTCAACCACCAGGAAAAGGAGCTCTCGGTCGAGAGCTTCGAGTCCATGCTGCGGCATATGGTCAAGCGCCTCGAAGCGGAAACGGGCCATGTCGAAATGATTTTTCCATACTTCATCAACAAGGCTGCGCCGGTATCGGGGGTCAAGAGCCTGATGGACTACGAAGTTACCTTCATCGGCGAAATTCTCGACGGTGATCGCTACCGTCAGACCATGAAAATCGTCGTGCCGGTTACCAGCCTGTGCCCGTGTTCAAAGAAGATTTCCGACCGTGGTGCCCACAACCAGCGCTCCCACGTTACCGTCTCAGCAGTGACCAATAGCCTCGTATGGATCGAGGAAATGGTACAAATGGTCGAGGCCCAGGCTTCTTGCGAGCTTTACGGCCTGCTCAAGCGCCCGGACGAAAAGTACATCACCGAGAAGGCCTACGACAATCCGAAGTTCGTCGAGGATATGGTGCGTGATGTAGCCGCCGTGCTCAACAATGAACCGCGGATCGATGCCTACGTGGTGGAGTCGGAAAATTTCGAGTCGATCCACAACCACTCCGCCTATGCCCTCATAGAGCACGACAAACGGCCAAGACCCTGACTGCGGGCGGAGATGCCCCCCGTCAAACGCGGCCTAACGATAGGCGGCAGGGGCCTCGATCATCCGTTCATTGCGGGCGGCGCTCGTCCAGGAGCGTGAAGGGCGGCCGTTCTTAGATGCCGCGGCATAGTCTGCCGCCACTGCTACGGATTCCTGTTCCAATGCCTCCAGACGCTTGGGCGCCGCCGGATGGGTACTGAGCCAGTCGATACGTGACGCATCGCCCGACTGTTTAATCATTTTTTCCCATAAGGTAACCGCCGCCCGCGGCGCGTAGCCAGCCCTTGCGGCGAGACGCAAGCCAAGATGGTCTGCCTCAGTTTCAGCCTCCCGACTGTTGGGCAGCAACACAAATGCAGCAGCGCCCAGCCCAGCAAGCGCTTCACGATCCTGCCGCTGCTGGGCGTCGCTGCCGCTGATTGCAACGGCCAAGGTGGCAATACCGGCCGCCGCCTTCATCGACATCCGTTCCGCGCCATGATTGAGCAAAGCATGGGCGATTTCATGACTCAATACCTGCGCCAATTCGTCGTCGGTCGGTTTGATCTTTTCGATCAAACCGGAATACACCGCCATCCTACCGCCCGGCATACACCATGCGTTCAAGGTCTTGGCATCGTCGATAACCTTGACGCTCCACGCCCAGTCACGCGTTTCCGGGCGAACCCGCACCGCCTGGTCGATCAACCGATCGGAGATGGACTGGACGCGGGCCATCAACTTTACGTCGCGGCTGAGTTTGCCTTGCTTTTCGAGTTGGCCAACAAGGCTGCTATAGGCCTGCGTCGATTGAGCGATCGCAGCATCCTCGGACACCACCAAAAACTGCTCACGGCCGGTTATCGGATTGGCAGTACACGCCGCCAGCAACACTGACAGCATCGACACGCAGATGCAAGCTCGCAATCGTCCCCGTCCCAACATGATCACAATCTCCAAAACAAAACGGGACGTCTTAGACGCCCCGTTAAGCTTACCCCAGACCGACGATCAGGCCGTGCGGCTGACCAGCTTTTCCTTAATCCGGGCGGACTTGCCGGAACGACTGCGCAGGTAGTAGAGCTTGGCGCGGCGGACATCGCCGCGACGCTTGACTTCGATCGACGCAATCAGCGGTGAGTAGGTCTGGAACGTACGCTCCACGCCTTCACCTGCGGAAATCTTGCGGACGATGAAATTGGAATTGAGGCCGCGGTTGCGCTTGGCGATCACCACGCCCTCGTAGGCCTGGAGACGTTCACGGTTACCTTCCTTGACCTTCACTTGGACGATCACAGTGTCGCCGGGGGCGAACTCGGGAATGCTCTTTCCCAGGCGTTCGATTTCTTCAGTTTCGAGTTGCTGAATCAGGTTCATGTTAACTCCTAACAGATCATGGCCAGTGGCCTTTCACGCAGAGCAAGATGCCTTGATGCGTGCGGTTTTTAACGGTACTCCCGCTTGAATTCCTCAAGCAAGCGCACCTCTTCGCTACTCAGTTCGCGACGTTCGAGCAAATCCGGACGTCGTTCCCAGGTCCGGCCCAGCGCCTGTTTCAGGCGCCAGCGCCGTATCTGTTCATGGTTGCCGGAGAGCAGCACATCCGGCACCCGCATTCCTTCGTAATCCTCCGGCCGCGTGTAATGCGGACAATCCAATAACCCTGCGGCGAACGACTCCTCAACAGCCGATGCTCCGTCATTCAGGGCACCGGGCAATTGCCTGACGCATGCGTCGATCAGCGCCATCGCCGCCAGTTCGCCTCCGGAGAGAACAAAATCACCGAGCGAGATTTCCTCATGCACACGACGTTGCAGAAGGCGTTCATCGATACCTTCGTAACGCCCACACAACAGTACCGCACCTTCACCCGCCGCCAATTCGCAGACCCGGCCATGAGTCAACGGGCTGCCCTGCGGCGAGAGATAAATCACCTTGCGCGCACCGCCGGCAACCAGCGCCGCATCGATCGCCTGCTCCAGCGGAGCGCCCAACATCACCATGCCGGGGCCACCGCCATAAGGCCGATCATCCACCGTACGATGGTTGTCATGGGTCCAGTCGCGCGGATTGTGGCATTGCATCGCCCACAGGCTACGATCCAGAGCCCGCCGGGTAATACCGCAGGTCGCTACCGCCGCAAACATTTCGGGGAAAAGCGTGACGATATCGAAACGCAAGGTCACCAGTCGGCCCCCCAGGCGACCGAAATTACACCGCCAGGCACATCCACATCCAAAACTACCGCCGCTACGAAGGGCAACAACCGCTCGATCTCGCCATCGCGCACCACCAGTACGTCGTTGGCCCCGGTTTCAATCAGGGATTCAACGCTGCCCAATTCGGCGCCTACTTCGTTAACCACCCGCAGGCCAACCAAATCGGCCCAGTAAAATTCACCGCTCGCGGTCGCCGGCAGGGCTACGCGCGGAGCCGCCACGTACAAGCCGCTCAACGCCTCGGCACCGGCGCGATCCTCGATACCGAGAAACTTTACCGTCCAGCTGTCGCCATGCGCCTTGACGATTTCCGGGTGCAACACCTTCCAATCAGTCGCATCGGTACTAGTGGCCAACCACCAATCGGGCATCCGTCCCAAAACTTCGGGATCATCGGCGAATGGATGTAACCGCATCCATCCTTTGACCCCAAACGGGGCGACCAATCGCCCCAGGACAATCATGCTTTCAGGCAGCTGCCCTGGTACCGAATTGCTTAACCAGACGGGCGGCGGTGGGCGACAATTGCGCACCGACACCTTGCCAGTAGGCGAGGCGCTCGGTGTTCACCACCAAGCCCTGCTCGTTGGCGGAAGCTACAGGATTGTAGAACCCGATGCGCTCAACAAAGCGCCCATCGCGGCGATTGCGTGAGTCGGTGACGACCATATTGTAGAAGGGGCGCTTTTTGGCACCGCTTCGGGCGAGACGAATGACGACCATATCGTTCCCTTGAATTCGGAAAAAGGGGGCGATTATAGAAGCAAGACCCGCCATAAACAAGGGGCCGGACAACTCCGATGCAAAGAACCCCATTTCGCGGCATGACTCGCGCGATCCACTACAATTAATAAAAATCTCACTCACTGACTGCATCCACAGATGCCGGACGCCACTACATGTATCGATGAAGCTTGGCTTGCCGCACCCGTTGCAACCGATCCGCTACGCGAGCTGGCACCACTGCGGCGCCACCTGAAAGCGATTTGTGTTGCAGGTGCAACCCAAGAGTCGGGGTCCCGACAGATTGAAACATGTCGTCCACGGATCGAGGCCGCTGATAGAGCGGTACTCGACCTCCTGGCAGACGCCAGCCTGCCTATGCCGGCTGCCATGCGCCAAGTGGCTCTAACCTTGGACGAAATACACGCACTCTGCGTCGCGGCACTCGATCAGGAGGCCCGGTCAAATAGTGATGCAGCACGCCAGCTCTATCATCTGCAACGCCGATATTTGCTTGCGCTGATGAGCTTTAGAGCCCCGCCGGCGGATCTGTTACCCCGCGCCATAGCCATCTACCGCCTCGCCGACGGCTTGGAGGCTAGGATTTCGTTCGGTGCGCTGCTCGCGCTCGTTGTCGTCCGGATCGAGGGATTCGCCCCGTGGGAAATCGCTTTGATCGCCCAAGCGGCCGAATACTGTGCTGGACGCATCGATATCCGCCCGACGCTGCCAGAACAGCCGAATTCCTGGTACTGGCTGACCCGTACCGGCCACCAACGCCCGATCGCCTGGTCACGCCAGCCGCCAACATGCCGTCCAGAGCTGCTCTATTTCGACTGCTCAGAAATGGCCGACGCCGTTTCCGGATTGGCCCGACAACTGAATTCCGGCACTCCCGCCAGACTGCTCGGTTTACCGCCTGCGGCGAATCTACCCGCCAGCGTGGAAGCATTGCAACGTGCCGCATCGCGCTGGCGGGCTCCACAGGAAAGACTGTTCCAGCGTCACGAGTTAATCAGCGGCATGCAAATCTGCTGCCGCATAGGTGAGCTTTGGCGCAGCCTTCGAGGAGAAGAGGGCGACGATATCGATGTTTCGCAATGGATGACCCTTAATACCGGCCCGCAGGGCTATGCCGTCATGCATCTGCAAGGCAACGTGGGGGGGCTTACGGCAGGCAGCGCGTTGGGTATCCGCAGTGCGGGTGATGCTGATTGGGCTGTCTGCTTGGTGCGCTGGGCGCGCAGCGACAATCCGGCGCATATCGAACTGGGACTGGAACGCATTGCCCCAAATGCCAAAGCAGTGCACATAGCCCCGCCAAATGCAGAGCCGGTTGCTGCCCTGTTGCTGCCCCCCCAACCCAGTTCCGCGATGACGGAGACCCTGCTGGCCTCTCGTGAGCAGATGCCGCTAAGCGAATTCACTCTGATTGAAGAAGATTTGGGTCGCGTAAAACTCACTGCCTGCAAGACCGGCTTGCTGCGACATCAGACCACCGCAACCGATGTACGCGAGTTTCAACGCATCACTTTGCCGCGCTAGCGAAACAGATTCAGCGGCGCCCGCGCCGAGTTTCCACTTCGGCAGTCAGCAGAGCGCCGATCAGAATCACACCCCAGGATAGGTAGAGCCAGACAAGAAATATCGGAATAGCGGCAAAAGCACCATACACGACGCGATACCCGGAGATACCACTGACGTAGCTGGCAAACAGCCACTGTAGGAATGCGAAGCCAACGGCAGCGAAAATCCCGCCGCATGCCGCATGCCAACATTTGATCTGCCGATTAGGCACTTTCCAGTAGAGCAAGCCGAAGAAGGTGGCCAGAATAACGAATGAGAGCGCTCGCAGCACCGCCGCAGTCGCCCCGCGCCACTCGGCGACCAGACCAATCGAGGCCGTTGCAAGATAGGTGGTAAGCGCCAAGCTGATACCGAATACGACGGGCCCCAGCAGCAAAGCGACAACGTGCATGACCACACGACGCAAGAATGGTCTGCTTTCTTGCACGCGCCAGATGCCATTGAACGCGTGCTCAATAGTCAGCATTTGCATAATCGCCGTAAATGCCAGGGCGCCGATGCCTATCCAGGTAAGGCGTCCGGCCTTGTGCGCAAATTCGCTCACATAACGAGCGATGATGGTGCCTGCCTTTTCCGGCAGGAAGTTCGCCAGCAGAAATTTTTGCACTGCCGATCCCAGACTGTCGGCCAACGGCAAGTGACTGAGGATTGCCGCCGCAACGGCAATCATCGGCACAAGTCCGAGCAGGGTCGCGAACGCCAGAGCAGCCGCGGTTTGTGCGCAGCGTTCGTCAAGAAAACGGCGCAAGATGCGCCAGGGCAGGGTAATGAAATGCATATAATCGACCTGTTTCCGTACTATTCCGGGCTGACATAGGGGCCACACTCCCATGAATCCACGACTGATCACACTTATCGGCAGCGCTTCGCTGATCGGTCTGATATTTCTCTGTCTTGCCTGGGAGCTTTGGCTGGCACCGCTGAGGCCTGAAGGCTCGACGCTCGCGCTCAAGGCCCTACCTCTGCTGCTGCCGTTATTTGGCGTGCTACGCGGCAAGCGCTATACGTACCAATGGTCCTCGATGCTCATCCTCGCCTATCTGGCAGAAGGATTGGTACGAAGCTACAGCGATCATGGTTCGGGACGGCTGATCGCGGCGGTGGAAATTGCTCTTAGCATGATCTTCTTTGTGAGCGCAATGGCATATGCCCGGGCCACCGCGCCGAGTGCGATCAGCAAACAAGGGGAAGCCACCTAAGCTTCCCCTCGACTCAAACTCCGCCTTCCTGTGGATTCAACCGCTCGGCACCACCAACCAGCCTGTTGAGTGCATTGAGGTAGGCTCGAGCCGATGCCACGACAATGTCGGTATCCGCCCCTTGTCCGTTTACGATCCGCCCTGCCTTCGACAAGCGCACAGTGACTTCCCCCTGCGCATCCGTCCCGGTTGTTATCGCGTTCACCGAATAGAGCAACAGATCAGCCCCGCTCTGCGCAACCGATTCGATAGCCTTGAATGCTGCATCGACCGGGCCACTGCCTGAAGATTCGGCGCGACGCTCTTCGCCGCCGACTAACAGGGTAATGCCAGCCTGCGGCGTCTCGCCAGTTTCGGAATGGAAGCGCGACGAAACCAGCCGATAGTGCTCGTGTTCGGGAGCAACCACGTCCTCCGAGATCAGCGCATGCAGATCTTCGTCGAAAATGTCGTGCTTTTTGTCGGCCAATTCCTTGAATCGCGTGAAGGCGGCATTCAAGACTTGCTCCGACCCCACCTCGATACCCAATTCCTTTAGCCGCGCCCTGAAGGCAGAGCGGCCGGAATGTTTGCCGAGAACGATTTTGTTAGCGTTCCAGCCGACATCTTCAGCGCGCATGATTTCGTAGGTTTCCCTGTGTTTCAGCACTCCGTCTTGATGAATTCCCGATTCATGGGCAAAGGCGTTGGCGCCTACGATGGCCTTGTTCGGCTGCACCGGGAAGCCGGTGATACTTGATACCATTTTCGAGGCGGGCACGATATGTGTGGCATCGATCCGCGTATCGCAGGAAAATACGTCCTGGCGAGTTCGCACAGCCATGACAATCTCCTCCAGTGCAGCGTTTCCGGCGCGCTCGCCCAAACCGTTAATGGTACATTCGACTTGGCGTGCCCCGGCCATTACCGCCGCAAGGGAGTTCGCCACAGCCAATCCGAGATCGTTGTGGCAGTGAACCGACCAGATCACCTTGTCGGAATTCGGCACACGCTCGCGCAACAGACGAATGCGCTCGGCAAATTGTTCGGGCAGGTTATACCCCACTGTATCGGGGATATTGATGACCGAGGCCCCCTCCTTGATCACCGCCTCGATGATTCGGCAGAGAAAATCGATTTCCGAGCGACCCGCATCCTCGCAGGAGAACTCGACGTTGTCGATGCCGTTGCGGGCAAAACGCACTGCGTTCTTCGCGGAAATCAACACCTCATCCGGAGTCATTCGCAGTTTCTTCTCCATATGGATCGGGCTGGTCGCAATGAAGGTGTGAATCCGACCCGACTTCGCTGGCCTAATGGCCTCCAGTGCGCGCTCGATATCTTTATCTGAGGTTCTCGACAGCGCCGCAATCGTCGAATCCTTGATGACTTCGGCAACGGCCCTGACCGACTCGAAATCCCCGTTCGATGCCGCCGGAAAGCCGGCTTCGATGACATCCACACGCATCCGCTCCAACTGCCTTGCGATGCGCAATTTTTCTTCACGGGTCATTGAGGCGCCAGGGCTTTGCTCGCCGTCGCGCAACGTAGTGTCAAAAATGATCAAGGAATCTTTAGCCATGGTTTTCTCCGCTCGAAATGGGCTCGTCAACCCCGGCGACTAAGCCACCGGAGGACAACAACTCGAATTGTGGGGGTAGGTTTGCTAGCGCGCGCGGCGCAGCAGCGGCAACAACTTGGCGCGCAGAGGCTGGCGCACAAGGAAGCAGCCGGAGAAGGCAAGAAAGGCGAGAGCAAAGCTCAAGTTCGCAATCATGGGTTGAATATATCGACTTTATCTGCGTCGTGCAACAGTCTTTCCGGCAAAACGATCCCACATGGCCAGCACATAGCCGGAGAGTGCGTAGCAAAGAAACAACGCGAACAGGACTCCCGGAGGATAGCTCGATACCAACGCAAAACCCAACGCGATACCGGCCACCACGATGAATGGCACGCTGCGTCGCAAATTAATGTCCTTGCCCGAGTAATAACGGACGTTGCTCACCATGGTAAGCCCCGCAAACAGTGTCAGGGCACATGCATACCAACGCGCCTCATCACCACTCCAGCCGTTATCTATCATGACCCAGACGAGCCCAGCAACCAATGCCGCTGCCGCCGGGCTGGGCATGCCCTGGAAGAAACGCTTATCTGCAACTTCCAGGTTGGTATTGAAGCGCGCCAACCGCAATGCCGCTCCGACGCAGTAGATGAATGCAGCGGCCCAGCCCAGTTTGCCCATTCCCTTCAGCGCCCATTCATAAATCACCAGTGCCGGCGCAGCTCCGAAAGACACCATGTCCGACAGCGAGTCGTATTCGGCGCCAAACGCGCTTTGCGTCCTCGTGAGACGAGCGACACGACCGTCGAGACCATCCATCACCATAGCAATGAAGATAGCCACCGCGGCCTCCTCGAAGCGCTGATTCATAGCCTGAACAATGGCGTAGAAACCAGCGAACAACGCGGCCGTGGTGAACAAATTGGGCAGCAGATAAATGCCGCGGCGGCGCAATTCAGGGTTGCCCAAGAACTTGCGTGATCGAATTTCTGGCATGGTCGGCGCGGGATCTGGAAACGGGGCTATTGTAGCCCTGCGGCTAGGGTAGCTCAGCTAGCAAGGTTGTCGTGGCAACGACCTTTTGGCCAATAACCACATGGACTCTCGCGTCGAGCGGCAAATAGAGGTCGACTCGTGAACCGAAGCGAATGAATCCGTATCGCTGCCCGCGGGCCAGCGTAGCCCCGGCGTCCACGTAGCAGAGAATGCGGCGCGCGATCAGACCGGCGACCTGCACGCAGGTAATGTCGCGCCCTGACGTAGTGCGGATATGCAGGGCATTTCGTTCATTCTCCACTGACGCCTTGTCAAGGGCGGCATTAATGAAAGCTCCGGGGTTGTACCAACGCCGCACAACGATGCCGTCCACCGGACTGCGGTTCGAATGTACGTTGAACACATTCATGAATACGCTCACCTTGAGCGCTTCTCTCTCCTGCCAAGGGTCTCGCGCCGGCTCGATAGCGACGATGCGCCCGTCGGCGGGGGCTAGCACGCTACCGGCATGGCCGTGAACCGGGCGAGGCGGATCGCGGAAAAATTGCACGCAAAACACAAAGGCCAGCCACAATGGCAAACTCCACCAGCCGCATTCCCAAGTCACCGCAACGGCCGCACCAAGCGCTACGGCGATGAATGGCCAACCTTCACGGGCAATGATTGGATGAGGATATACTTTTAGCATAATCAACTCCTGATGGAAAAAAGGCACAGCATGGCTGTGCCTTTTTTTTCAACCCGCAAGGCGTTCAGTTCTTGCTCTGATCAACCAATTTGTTTTTCTTCAACCAGGGCATCATTTCGCGCAGCTTGGCACCGACCTGCTCGATCGGATGCGCCGCCGTCAGGCGCCGACGCGCGGTCATGGACGGATAGTTAGTGCGGCCTTCAAGAACGAACATCTTGGCATACTCGCCTTCCTGAATGCGCTTCAGTGCCTTGCGCATGGCTTGGCGGGTATCGTCGGTGATGATCTCCGGCCCCGTGACGTATTCACCATATTCAGCGTTGTTGGAAATCGAATAGTTCATGTTAGCGATGCCGCCTTCGTACATCAGATCGACAATCAGCTTCAACTCATGCAGGCATTCGAAATAGGCCATTTCAGGTGCGTAGCCTGCTTCCACCAGCGTCTCAAAACCGGCCTTGACCAGCTCAACCGTACCGCCACAGAGAACCACCTGTTCACCGAACAAGTCAGTTTCGGTTTCTTCGCGGAAGTTGGTTTCGATCACCCCCCCCTTGGTGCCGCCGTTGGCAGCTGCGTAGGACAACGCAACATCCTTGGCCTTGCCCGTCTTGTCCTGATAAACGGCAATCAAGGTCGGAACCCCGCCACCACGGACATACTCGGAGCGCACCGTATGCCCAGGCCCCTTCGGTGCGACCATGATCACGTCCACGTCTTCGCGGGGAACAATCTGGTTGTAATGAATATTGAAACCATGGGCAAACGCCAAAGCCGCACCGGCCTTGAGATTCGGCGCCACCTGTTCATAATAGACGGAGGGCTGCTGCTCGTCGGGCAGAAGAATCATCACGACATCCGCACTCTTCACGGCATCGGCGATTTCCTTGACAACGTGGCCGGCGTTGACTGCCTTGTCCCAAGAAGCTCCGCCCTTGCGCAGACCAACGGTGACATTGACACCCGACTCCTTGAGATTCTGGGCGTGGGCATGGCCCTGGGAACCGTAACCGACGATGGTGACTTGGCGCCCCTTGATGAGTGACAGATCGGCATCTTTATCGTAATAAACCTTCATGAAAACCCCTTACACAATTTCAGATTTTGAGAATACGGTCGCCGCGGCCGATACCGGAGACCCCGGTACGTACGGTTTCCAAGATCAGATCTTTATCGAGTCCCTCGATGAACGAATCAAGCTTGGCTGAATTGCCGGTAAGCTCGATGACGTAGGTGGTTTCGGTAACATCAATGATGCGGCCGCGGAAAATATCGGACATCCGCTTCATTTCCTCGCGATCCTTGCCTGCGGCGCGAACCTTGACCAGCATCAGTTCGCGCTCCACATGCGGCGCCTCGGAAAGGTCGACAACCTTGACCACATCCACCAATTTATTCAGTTGCTTGGTGATCTGCTCGATGACATCGTCCGAACCGCTGGTGACAATGGTCATGCGCGAAAGCGAAGTATCCTCGGTTGGCGCAACGGTGAGCGTCTCGATGTTGTAGCCGCGTGCCGAAAACAGGCCGGCCACTCTGGACAAAGCCCCCGACTCGTTTTCGATCAATATTGAAATGATATGTCGCATAGTCTTCGCAGCTCTACAGGTCTTCGGCCAGGATCATTTCCGACAATCCCTTGCCGGCAGCTACCATGGGAAACACGTTGGCAGTCTGATCGGTGATGAAATCCATGAATACCAGATCGTCCTTGTACGTGGTAAATGCTTTCCGCAGCGCCGGCTCAACGTCTTCGGGACGTTCTATGCGCATGCCCACATGACCGTAGGACTCCGCCAGTTTGACGAAATCCGGCAGCGCATCCACATACGATTCGGCATAGCGATTACCGTGGAACATCTCCTGCCATTGCCGCACCATTCCCAGGTAACGGTTGTTCAGGTTGATAATCTTGATCGGCAACCTGAACTGTTTACAGGTCGAAAGTTCCTGGATACACATCTGGATCGACGCTTCGCCGGTAATGCAGGCGACCGTCGCCTCGGGATTGGCAAAGCGCACGCCCATCGCGTAAGGCAGGCCGACCCCCATGGTGCCCAAGCCACCGGAATTGATCCAGCGACGCGGCTTGTCAAATTTGTAGAACTGCGCGGCAAACATCTGGTGCTGGCCGACATCGGAGGTAACGAACGCATCGCCGTCGGTTACTTCATAAAGCTTCTGCACGACGAACTGCGGCATGATCAGTTCATCCTGTTTGAACCTCAGGCAGTCCTTGCCGCGCCACTCTTCAATCTGGCTCCACCAAGCGGAAAGCGCCTTGGAGTCAACCTTGACGGTGGACTCTTCGAGCAAGGCAATCAGCTCACCGAGAACCTCCGGCACGTGGCCAACGATCGGCACATCCACCTTGACGCGCTTGGAAATCGACGATGGATCGATATCGATATGGATTATCTTGCGCTTGACCTCGCCGAAATGATCGGGATTCCCAATCACTCGGTCGTCGAATCGGGCCCCGATTGCCAGCAACACGTCGCATTGCTGCATCGCCATGTTTGCTTCGTAGGTACCATGCATTCCCAGCATGCCAAGGCACTGCCTGTCGGTAGCAGGAAAGCCACCGAGACCCATCAAGGTCTGGGTTGTCGGAAAACCCAGCATCCGGATCAGGGTGGTCAACTTGTCCGCTGCATTGGACAGAATGACGCCGCCGCCGGTGTAAATCATCGGCCGCTTAGCCTCCTGAAGCAGCTTCAAAGCCTTCTTGATCTGCCCGCTATGCCCCTTAACCACCGGATTGTATGAACGGATGGTAACCGTCTCGGGATAGTCGAACTCACATTTCTCATTGGTGATGTTCTTTGGAATATCCACCAGTACAGGGCCGGGACGGCCAGTCCGAGCCAGATAGAATGCCTTTTTGATGGTCGAAGCCAGTTCCCTTACATCCTTGACCAGGAAGTTATGCTTCACGCAGGGACGCGTGATCCCCACGGTATCGCACTCCTGAAAGGCGTCCTGACCGATGTAATGGGTCGGCACTTGGCCGGAGATAATCACCATCGGCACCGAATCCATATAAGCCGTAGCGATACCCGTAACGGCATTGGTAACGCCGGGGCCAGAGGTAACCAGCGCCACACCGATCCTATCAGAGGAACGGGAATAGGCGTCAGCCGCATGCACAGCGGCTTGTTCGTGGCGAACAAGTACGTGCTTTACCTTGTCCTGCTTAAATAGTTCGTCGTAGATATACAGGACTGACCCACCAGGATAGCCGAATACGTGTTCGACCTTTTCTTCCTGGAGGCACCTGATTACAATCTCGGCACCCGTCAAGAGCATGTTGACCGCCATATTTTCAAAGCCTACAGAATTCGCTGGAAAACCCGTAACCATAGCGATTTGCTCCATATAGGTCAAGGAATTTCGGGGAAACCGACATCCATCCACACCCGAAAAATGGTTAATCGAGAGGTCCAGGCTGGCTACACGTTCTGAACTATCCGAGTTCCTTGCCGGAACCGAAAGACGCGCATTCAAACAAGCCGTCTTCGCCGTTCGGGACGACGATTCGGCGGCCGATATCGTTCAGGATTCGATGCTCAAGCTGGCGGAGAAGTATGGTGATCGCCCCGTAGAGGAACTGCCGCTGCTGTTTCAGCGCATACTACAGAACACGATCCGGGACTACTATCGGCGGCAGAAGGTACGCTCGATGTGGACCACCCTACTCTCGGCATTCACTCCAGACGGCGATGACGAGGCGGATCCGCTGGACACACTGGATGCCTCCGCGCACAATTCAACGGCTATTGGCCCGGAAGGAAGGGTCCAACAGTCGCAATTACTGGCCGTGATCGAACGAGAGGTGGAAAAACTACCTGCACGTCAACGAGAAGCCTTTCTCATGCGTTATTGGGAAGAATTGGATATTGCGGAAACGGCTGCAGCCATGGGTTGTTCTGAAGGCAGCGTGAAAACGCATTGTTCACGCGCGACCCATACGCTAGCTGCCGCCCTCAAGGCGAAGGGAATCGAATTATGAACAGCGAAGCGCGTACCGCGTTCAAAATACGTCAGTTGCTTGATGAAGGCTGTAGGGAAATTGACCCAGCGGTTGTAACCCGGCTCGCGCTCAGCCGGGGGGAAGCGCTATCAAGGAAAAAAGCAGCTTCTCATGAAGGGCGCCTGAGCCTTCCAGGACTGGGCAACTGGTCGATACACACCACGCTGCATGGGGCTCGCAACCTCATTGCCGTCACGGCATTGCTGATCGGCATGGCCGGCGCATATTACTGGAATGAATTCCAGACCGCCGACGAAAACGCGGACATCGACTCGGCCTTGCTGGCGGACGATCTTCCCATTGCAGCTTATACGGATCAAGGTTTTAGGGCATGGATCGAGCATTCCGCGCAATCTCCGCAGCAATAATGCTGGCGCTGGCCATATCTGCCAGCGCAGCTGTCGCCCTGCACGACCCGAAATGGATCGAGATTAGCCCGCAGCAGAAAACTATCCTGGCCCCCCTTTCCGGTGAATGGGACCAAATGGACGCAACGCAGCGCAAAAAATGGCTGGGTATTGCTCAGCGCTTCCCATCCATGAAGCCCGAGGAACAGATACGCGTTCAGGAGCGCATGACGGAATGGGTCAAACTGCGCCCCGAAGAACGCCAATCTGCCCGCAGCAAGTACAAAGACCTGAAGAAGGCTCCTCCGGAAAAGCAGGCGGCGGTCAAACAAAAATGGCAGGAATATGAAACCCTGCCCGACGACGAAAAGCAGCGCCTCAAACAGCAACACGCCCAGCACAAGTCTCGATCGGCCAAGGCGGCGACAAAACCACCGACAGCCTTCAGGCCGGCAATCCCAAAGCCGCAACCCTCGGCCGACAACATGATCGTTCCGCTCACGCCAGTACCCCAGCCAAAGGCCATCCACCCTTGATGTTGCCCGGCTTGCGCCGACGCCTTGCAAGCATGCTCTATGAAAGCATGCTGCTGCTGGGAGTCCTTTCCGTGACATTCCTTCTCCCGCATCTGGCGCTGGGGCTGGCATTCGATATAACGCTGCCAGGGGTGATACTGCTAGCGCATCTCTTCGCCGTAAGTGGAGTCTATTTTCTCTGGTATTGGCGACATCGGGGACAAACCCTGGCGATGCAGACCTGGAATCTACAGCTGCGCTCGGTGACTGGTGAGCCGCCGACCATGCAGCAACTGGTACTGCGCTACCTGCTGAGTTGGCCCAGCATGATTTGTTACGGCGCCGGCATTTTTTGGGCTCTCTTCGATCGCGACCACCAGTTCCTGCATGACCGGCTGGCCGGCACCCGTATCGTCTTTAAAAAAGATTAGCGCCGTTCTACCCACCACAAGGTTGCGCCTGCTCCGGTCAGAAATAGCGCTCCCGGCGTAATGGCCGACCAGAACGGCGGCCAACTGTTGATTGCGCCGAGGCTGGAAAACAGCCCGTTCAGCATGTGAAAAGTGATGCCTAGCATGATGCCGATAAAGATTTTGAGGCTGACGCCGCCTTGGCGTGAGTTTAAATAGCCGAAAGGCAAGGCCAGCACCATCATCACCATTGCCGAGAGCGGATAGATCAGTTTTTTCCAGAAGGCGATTTCATAACGCTCGGTTTTCTGGCGATTGCCGGCCAGATGGCGCACATATTGATAAAGGTTCGTCAGTGACATCCTTTCCGGCGATACCAGAAGCACCGAAAGAATGTCGGGAGTGAGCGCCGATCGCCAAACCATTTCGTCGAGGTGCACCACCGAGGCACGAGCATTCTCGAAACGGGTCTGCGTTACTTCACCGAGACGCCAGTGCCCCACGTCCTCGTAAACGCCATCGGCCGCCTCGATGATCTGTTCCAAGCGAAATCGCTCACCGAATACATAGACCCGGACATTCTGCAATCGATTGTCCGGCGATACGCTGCGCACGTTGATAAAGGAATGCTCGTCGCGAACCCATAACCCGCTGCGAAAATCCTGCGCCACCACCGCACTCATTGCGCGCAAACGCAGTTGCTGGCCGGCCCGTTCCGCAGGCGGCGCGATGAATTCGCCGAAAACGAAAGTCAATGCCACATAAACAATGCCGATCCGGACCAAAGTAACCAACAGGCTAAGCGTAGACAAGCCGGAAACCCGCAACACGGTAATTTCGGAATGCCGCGCGAGATTGGTCAGTGCATACAGGCTACCGATCAGCACAGCAATCGGAAACAATTCGTAAGCGCGTCCCGGCAAAGTCAGCGAAACGTAACCGAGCGCCTCCGGAAGCTGATAGTTGCCGCGGCCGAGGTTCTGGATTTCGCCGATCAGGTCGAAAAACGCGAAAAGCATCATGAAGGCAGACAGAACCAAAGCCGTCGCGACATGGATTTCGCGCGCCAGGTAGCGCTCGAATATCTTCAGCGCCATAAGCGCATCCAGGAAAAAACCGCCAGGCGGCGCCAGAACATCAGCAGCAGGATAACCAGCATCGCCAGATGCACAGCCACCAAGCCGACCTCGAAGGGCATCCGCCCCTGCCTCACCCAAGCTTGGCTCACGCTCAGCAGATTGCTGTAGATCATGTAGGTCAAAATCGCGAAGATCAGATTGGTCGCCCGCCCGCCACGCGGATTGACAAAGGACAAGGGAATCGCCAGCAGCACCAGATTGATCGCCGCTAGAGGAATACCCAGCCGCCACACGATCTCGCCTAGATTCGGCGCAATCGGATTTCGCATCAGTTCCCAAAGCGGCATGTTGCTGGGCTTCTCGTCAATGCCACGCATTTCCCGGGTTTCGATTCGAACGGCATAGCGCTCGAATTCCATGACGCGATATTCAGGCGTTCCCGGCGTACCTTCGTAGCGCCGTCCGTGGTCGAGCACGAGGAAGCGGTCGCCGTTGACGGCCGTTTCAGTGTATCCCTCGGCCGCCGCCATGATGCCGAGACGACCGTTTTGCATCGAGTTGACGAAAACGTTTTTCACCTTGGTCGCGTCGCCGGTTACCGCCTCAACGAAAAAAACCCGGTCGGCGCCCGCCGACTCATTGAAGCTTCCGGGCGATACTCGGGAAACCTCGTCGCGACTTGCCAGCCGCTGCCTATATTCCGCGCTTTTGCTCAACGCCCAGGGCGAAAGGAACAAGGACAGAGCTGCAATCGCTACCACCAGCGGCAGGGCGAATCTGAGTACGGGCCCGATCCAGGCCGTCAGCGGTTGCCCTGAGGCAAACCAGACCACCATTTCCGAGTCACGGTAGGCCCGCGAAAGGGTCATCAGTACCGCGACAAACAGCGTCAGGGACAGCAACACCGCCAGATAATTCAACGCGCCGAAACCGAGCAATGCCACCACCGCTTCCGACGCCAGCTTTCCGCCCGCGGCTTCAGCGAGCAAACGGATCAACTGGGTGGTCAGCAGAATCGCAAAGAGCGCAACAAACACCGCCAGGGCCGTCTGCGAGAATTCGCGCAGCAAAGCGCGCTGGAAGATCATCTGGGTTTTGATTTAGGTGAAAGGATTGGGGGATAATCAGCGCGCTCTCGATGCCCTCGACAACGGTTTTCATGAGAGCAAATGTCCCCCGAAAAACGCGAAGGAGCGGCACGTGGAATTTAGCATAAAGAGCAGCAGCCCGGAGAAGCAGCGCAGCGCCTGCATCGTGGTCGGCGTATTCGAAGAGCGCGCGCTGTCGGCAGCTGCCGCGGTAATCGACAAAGCGGCAAAAAAATATCTTACCGAGTTGCTCAAGCGCGGCGACATGGAAGGCAAGGCCGGTACCACGCTATTGCTGCATAACGTCCCGGGCACCCTCGCCGACCGCGTGCTATTGGTCGGTCTCGGCAAAAACAAGGACTTCGGCGAAAAAGCCTATCGCAACGCCATCGCAACAGCTGCGCGCACCCTCCACGAGACGGGAGCTACCGACGGCACACTGTATCTGCCGGAACTGCCGGTGAAAAAGCGCGAGATTGCGTGGTGCATTCGCCAGGCGGTAATCGTCGCGCTCGACACGCTCTACCGTTTCGACCAACTCAAATCGAAGAAAGACAACCCGCCTCGTCCGCTTTGCAAACTTACCTTCGGCGTTTCGCGAGGTGACGATATGGCGATCGCCGAGGCGGCGCTGGGCGAAGGCTATGCCATCGCTGAGGGCCAAAAACTGATGAAGGATCTGGCCAACCTGCCCGGCAATCATTGCACGCCGAGCTACCTCGCCGAGCAAGCGTTGGTTCTGGGCAAGGAACTCGGGCTGGGCGTCGAGGTGCTCGAACGCGCAGACATGGAAAAGCTCGGCATGAATACGCTGCTGGCAGTCGCCCAGGGATCGCACCAGCCGCCGAAGCTCATCATCTTCAAATACAACGGCGGAACCAAGACGGCGAAGCCGGTGGTACTGGTCGGCAAAGGCATCACCTTCGACACCGGCGGCATTTCGCTCAAGCCCGCACCCGAAATGGACGAAATGAAATACGACATGTCCGGCGCAGCCAGCGTCTTCGGCGCGCTCAAGGCGGCCTCGCTGATGCGCCTGCCGCTCAACATAATCGGCATTGTCCCGAGTACCGAGAACATGCCGGGCGGAGCCGCGATCAAACCGGGCGACGTGATCACCTCGATGTCCGGTCAGACCGTCGAAATCCTCAATACCGATGCAGAAGGCCGGCTGATCCTCTGCGATGCCCTGACCTACGCGGAACGCTTCGATCCGGCCTGCGTCGTCGACGTCGCCACGCTGACCGGCGCCTGCGTGGTTGCGCTGGGGAACGTCGCCACCGGATTGCTCGCCAACGATGACGGACTCGCCCGCGAACTGCTCGACGCCGGGCAGGACGCGTATGACCGGGCCTGGCAGCTACCGCTGTGGGACGATTACCAGGAACAGTTGAAGAGTCCCTTCGCCGACATGGCGAACATCGGCGGACGCATGGCTGGCACCATCACCGCGGCCTGTTTCCTGGCTCGATTCGCGGAGAAATACGCCTGGGCCCACCTCGACGTCGCCGGTACGGCCTACCGCGGTGGCGAGAAGAAGGGCTCAACCGGTCGCCCCGTACCGCTACTCAGTCACTTTCTGTTGGCGCGGGCCGCAGCGGCGCGCAAGGACGTAAAAAAATCCCGCCGCGCAAAAAAGAAAGCCTGAAACAGGTGGCCCGCGTCTTCTTCTACCACGGTGCGCCCGACCGCATCCAGGCCGCCTGTGCCTGGATCGCGGACCACCCTGCGCCTGAGGCGAAGTTGCTGGTCTATGTTCCCGATCCACAGCTGGCGGATCGCCTCGACCGACAACTGTGGATTCAGCCACCCAACGGCTTCCTGCCCCATTGCCGCGCCGGATCGCCGCTGGCGGATGAGACGCCGATCATACTCGCCGATTGGATCGATCCCGCACGGGCGACACCGCGCCTGCTCAATCTCAGCGACGAAATACCCACCGGCTTCGCCAGCTTCGACGAACTGGTTGAAATCATCAGCACCGACGACTCGGTACGACTGCCAGCGCGCGAACGCTTCAAGTTCTATCGTGAGCGCGGCTACGACCTGATCAACAAGGACGTCTCCGGTGGATTCTGACGAAGAGCGTGACCTGATCCGCAAGGCCGACGCCTTCATGCAGCGGCTGCGCCCCCCGGCAGACGAAGATGTGCCTGTTCTCACTGAGGTCGTCGAAGCCAATGCGCTACGCCCCCCCCTCTCGGACGATGTGCGCGAAGTGTTGGTCACCGAACTCGAAAACTGGCTCGACATGCACCTGCCCGCAGCCGTGCTGCGCGTGCTGGACGGCGTCGCCGACCAATTGATCGCTCAGATAGCTCAGGACGCACGCAAGGACCTGCTGCCGCAGTTGCTTTCCGTCCTGGAAAACCGCCGCCACGGATCGCCGTAAGCCGGTGCGGAGGCCGGTCGGGGAAATCCCGCCAGGTATAATTCACCCCCTTCCGCCGCGCTGCCGGCTCCGACACCAAGAATCGCATGGAACTCGCCAAGAGCTTCGAGCCCGCTGAGATCGAGCGGCGCTGGTACCCCCTTTGGGAATCCCGCAACTACTTCGCCGCCGGCCTAGATACCCGCAAGCAGGACAACTTCTGCATCCTGCTGCCGCCACCCAACGTCACCGGCACGCTGCACATGGGGCATGGTTTCAACCAGACCATCATGGATGCGCTAACCCGCTATCACCGCATGCGCGGCGACAACACCCTGTGGCAACCGGGCACCGACCATGCCGGCATCGCCACCCAAATCGTCGTAGAACGTCAACTGGATGCTCAAGGCGTCTCGCGCCACGATCTCGGCCGCGAGAAATTCCTCGAAAAAGTCTGGGAATGGAAGGAATACTCGGGCAACACCATTACCAAGCAGATGCGCCGCCTTGGCACCAGCCCCGATTGGGGCCGCGAACGCTTTACCATGGATGCCGGTCTATCGAAAATCGTCACCGAAACCTTCGTCCGGCTTTACAACGAAGGCCTGATCTACCGCGGCAAGCGCCTGGTGAACTGGGACCCCAAGCTGCTTACCGCCGTCTCCGATCTGGAAGTGGTGAGTGAAGAAGAAGACGGCTTCATGTGGGAAATACGCTATCCCTTTGCCAGCGGCGAAGGCACCGGCGAACTGGTGGTCGCCACGACCCGGCCGGAAACTATGCTCGGCGACGTGGCTGTGGCGGTGAACCCCGAAGACGAACGCTATGCCCATCTGGTCGGTAAGCACCTCCGTCTACCGCTCACCGACCGCACTATCCCTATCATTGCCGACAGTTATGTGGACAAGGAATTCGGCACCGGCTGCGTCAAGATCACCCCGGCCCACGATTTCAACGACTGGCAGGTGGGCCATCGTCATCAATTGACGCCGATCAGCATCCTCACCCTGGATGCCCGCATCAATGAACACAGCCCGGAAAAATATCGCGGCCTCGACCGTTACGAGGCGCGCAAGCTGATCGTCGCCGACCTGGAAGCCGCCGGTTTGCTGGCCTCCGTGAAGCCCCACAAGCTGATGGTGCCGCGTGGCGACCGCACCGGTGTAGTCATCGAACCGATGCTCACCGACCAATGGTTCGTCGCCATGAGCAAACCCGCTGCCGACGGCACCTCCATTGCCGGCAAAGCCATGGAGGCTGTGGCCTCGGGTGAGATCAAGTTCGTCCCCGAGAACTGGGTGAACACCTACAACCAGTGGCTCAATAACATCCAGGACTGGTGCATCTCCCGTCAGCTGTGGTGGGGCCACCAGATTCCCGCCTGGTACTCGGACGATGGCCGCATTTATGTCGCTCATAGCGAAGAAGAAGCCTATGCTCAAGCCAGGGCCGAGGGTTATAGCGGCGGCCTGGAGCGCGATGCAGATGTACTCGACACTTGGTATTCCTCAGCCCTGTGGCCCTTCTCCACGCTGGACTGGACGCCGGAGTGGCCTGGAAAATCGAACGCTGCGCTCGACCTCTACCTGCCTTCCACGGTTTTGGTCACCGGCTTCGACATCATCTTCTTCTGGGTGGCGCGCATGGTGATGATGACCAAGCACATCACCGGCAAGATTCCCTTCAAGCACGTCTACGTGCACGGTCTGATCCGCGATGCGGAAGGGCAGAAGATGAGCAAGTCCAAGGGTAACGTGCTCGACCCGATAGACCTAATCGACGGCATCAGCCTCGATGACCTGATCGCTAAGCGCACCACCGGCCTGATGAATCCGCGCGATGCGCAAAAGATCGAAAAGCGCACCCGCAAGGAATTCCCCGAGGGCATCTCCGGCGTCGGTACCGATGCCCTGCGCTTCACCTTCCTCAGCCTCGCCTCGCCTGGCCGCGACATCAAGTTCGACATGCAGCGCTGCGAGGGCTACCGAAACTTCTGCAACAAACTGTGGAACGCCACTCGCTTCGTGCTGATGAACTGCGAAGATCAGGATTGCGGAATCTCCACCCAGAGCGCCTGCTGCGGTGGTAGCGGCGCCATTGAGCTATCCCAGGCTGACCGCTGGATCATCAGCCGGCTGCAACGGGTGGAAACTGAGGCCGCCCAGCATTTCGCCGACTACCGCTTCGACCTGCTCGCCAAATCCATCTATGAATTTGTCTGGGACGAATACTGCGACTGGTATCTCGAACTGGCCAAGGTGCAGCTCCAGACCGGCAACGAAGTCCAGCAGCGTGGCACGCGACGCAACCTGCTGCGCGTGCTGGAAACCATCCTGCGCCTTGCCCACCCGCTGATTCCCTTCATTACCGAGGAACTGTGGCAGACCGTCGCCCCGCTCGCCGGCTGCGCCAAGGGCGATGGCACCGAGTCCATCATGACCCAGGCCTACCCCAAGGCCATCGCCGAAGCCATCAATCCTGAAGCCGAAGCCTGGATGGCCCAGCTCAAGCAAATGGTCACCGCCTGCCGCAGCCTGCGCGGCGAGATGAACCTGTCTCCGGCGCAGAAAGTGCCGCTGGTAGCGGCGGGTAACAAGACGACCGTCGAAGCCTATGCGCCGTATCTGGCCGCCCTCGCCAAGCTTTCCGAAGTCAGCGCCTGCGGCGACACCCTGCCACAAGAAGATGCGTCCGATGCGCCGGTACAGATCGTCGGCGACTACCGCCTGATGCTGAAAGTGGAAATCGACGTCGCCGCCGAGAAAGAACGCATCGCCAAGGAAATCGCCCGCGTCGATGGCGAGATCGCCAAGGCCGAGAAAAAGCTCTCCACCGAGAGCTTTGTCGCCCGCGCCCCGGCGGCCGTGGTGGAGCAGGAGAAAATCCGCCTCGCCGACTTCACCGCTTTGGTGGACAAGCTGCGGGCACAGCGGGTACGGCTAGGGTAAATGGAAACGCTCGGCCGCCGTCCGCGCGGCCGCTCACTTGCGTTTGAGGAAAAACTCGAATTCCGTACCGTTACCGGTGCTGGATAGAAGGCTATTGCCGGTCTGACGGGCGAAGGCCTCGAAATCCTTGACCGAACCGGGATCGGTGGTCAGCACGCGCAATACTTGGCCGGATTGCAGAGTGGCCAACGCCTTTTTCGTGCGCAGGATGGGCAACGGGCACGCCAGCCCCCGGGCATCCAGTTCAAGATCGAAATTCATTGCAAGAATTCTTTCAGCGTCGTTTTTTGCGTTCTTCGGCGATCAACTGCGCCTGTAGTTCGCGCAGTTTGGCATCCGCCTGGGAGTGTTCGTAAAAATCACCATCCTGAGCCTTCTGCGCCAGTTCCAATTGTTCGACGGCGGCTGCGACCTGCCCCCGCAGCAAATAGGCTTGGGCAATCGCGCGGTGCTGGAGGAAATTATGTCCAAGCGCCTCGTGCGCACGCGCCTGGAAGAGATAAAACTTGTCGTCGGTAGTGTAGCTTTGCACTTCCTCGTTGACCACACGCAACGCTTCCTCGGCTTGACGCGTTTCGAGCAGCAACTCGATCAATGCATAACTGATCGCACGTTCCTGCTTGGCCTTCGCCCGCGCATTGCGCAGGATACGCAATGCGCCCTCGGCATCGCCCTGCTGGCGCGCCACATCGGCCGCCAGGGTTTCCACCATGGTGTTGCCCACTTTCAGACGGCGCAGCGCCTGCACTTCCTTCTCCGCCGCCGGCACATTGTTGGCACGCAGATAGGCGCGTGCCAGTCCGTAGCGCACGGCCGCCTCGGAACGGTATTTGCCTTCCGTCAGCAGGCTGGAAAAACCAGTCACCGCTTCATCCGCACTACCCTCCTGGGCCTTCAACTTGGCTTTGACCAGGAGAAAGTCCAAGGAGTCCGCCACCTGCCGGTAGGGCCGTACCTGGATGCGGTTTTCCATGTCGGTGATGCGTTCGGTGGTCAGCGGATGGGTGCGCAGATAGGCAGGGGCGTTGTTTTCATACAAGCGGCCGAATTTCTCCATGCGGCTAAAAAAATCGCCCATGCCGCGGATGTCGAAATTGCTGCGCTCCAGCAGTGCGAGTCCGATGCGGTCGGCTTCGCGCTCGAAATCGCGCGTATAGCTCAATTGGCTCTGCACTGCGGCCGCCTGTCCGCTCACCGCGGCCCCCATTGCCAGATCGGGGCGGCTGCGCGCGGCGAGGATCGCCACCGCCATCGCCAACATCGACGCAGTTTGCGCCTGCTGCTGAGGGGCGATCGAACGCGCCAGATGATGTTGGGTAACGTGTGACATTTCGTGCGCCAGTACCGAAGCCAGTTCCGACTCCGACTGCGCCGCAAGAATCAACGCAGAATGTACTCCGATGAATCCGCCCGGCATGGCGAAAGCGTTGAGCATCGGATCGCGTAACGCGAACACATCGAAATTCGGCCGCGCGCCGTCCAGATGGGTCGCCATCCGCCCCACCAGCCGCGTCAAATAGCCATTGACCTCGACATCGTCGAGATAGGCGGGTTCACGAAAACGGATTTCGTTCATCGCCTCTTCGCCGATCTTGCGCTCCATCTGCGGCGGCAACTCGTTCTGCGACGACTCGCCCAGATCGGGCAGTCCTTCCGCGAATGCCAAAGACATGGAGGACAAGGCCGCCACCACGGCCGCGCACATCACTCTTCTCATGGCCGGTATGATAGCTGTTCCGAGCCTTTATTCAGGCTCCGACGCACAGCGAAATTACATTCCGTAACACCGGACGGGTACTCCTTATGACACACCCCCTGACTCACTTCAATGATGCCGGACAGGCTCACATGGTCGACGTCGGCGCCAAGGCCGAAACCCACCGCCAGGCACGCGCCGCCGGCGCGATCGCGATGCAGCCCGCCACATTGGCCCGCATCCGCAGCGGCAGCGCCGCCAAGGGCGATGTCCTCGGAATCGCCCGCATCGCCGCCATACAGGCCGCCAAACGAACCGGAGACCTGATCCCGCTCTGCCATCCGCTCGGACTCACCCACGTCGATGTCGACTTTCTCATCGACGAACCGGCTAATACGATCCGTTGCGAAGTCGTCGCCGAGACTTACGGCAGGACCGGGGTGGAGATGGAGGCCCTGACAGCCGTTTCCGTCGGCCTCCTGACCATTTACGACATGTGCAAGGCCGTCGATCGCGGCATGCGCATTGACGCCATCCGCCTGCTGGAGAAAAAAGGCGGTAAATCCGGGCACTGGACGGCGCCCGGCTAACGTGGCCAAGGAAGTCGAACTCAAGCTTGCCATTGCCGAAGCCGAGCAGCGTCGCCTGCTGGCCCATCCCCTGCTGCGTCACGCCCCGCGGCGCACCCAGGAACTGGTGAATGTCTATTACGACACCCCGCAGCGAACGCTCTACCGCCACGGTATCGCCTTGCGACTGCGGCGGCAGGGGCGCCACTGGCTACAGACCGTAAAATGCGCCGGGGAAACCGGAGCCGGCCTGAGCAGCCGACCGGAATGGGAAATGCCCTATCAGGGGCATTTCGACTTCAGCGCCGTAGACGATGAAACGGTACGCAGCAGACTCCAGCGACCGCAGTTGCAAGAACGAATAGCCCCGCTATTCGAAACCCGATTCAGGCGGACCACCTGGGTTCTAGGCGATACACCGGAACAGCGTGTCCTGGTCATGCTCGATCGCGGCTGGATTGCCGCCGATGGACGCCGCGAAGCCATTTCCGAGGTCGAACTGGAACTTGACGGCGGCAATATTCCGCATCTCTTCGATATCGCCGATGCCCTCGCCGAACGCGTCGCCTTGGTTCCCGCTTCGCGCTCCAAGGCGGAACGCGGCTACCGACTCTCGGTTGCAACGGTCGAAACGCCGGTCAATGCCGGGAACGTATCTCTGGCAAAGAACACGCCGCCCCTTGCCGCCTTTCGCGACATTGCCCTTTCATGCCTCGAACAGCTTCAGGCCAATCATTCGGGCGCCATCAGCAGTGCCAACCCCGAATACATCCATCAGATGCGCATCGCAACCCGCCGGTTGCGCGCCGCGTTGCGCATCTTCCGCCCGGCGCTGCCGCCAGCGCTGGAGGAGCACCTGTTGCCGGCGCTGAGAACGCTGGTCGCCACGTTGGGCAAAGCACGGGATTACGACGTGCTGCTGCACACCATCATCGCACCGGTGGCCCAGGCCATCCTGGGAGAACCGCGGCTGGGGGCGCTTGCGGGATTCGCCACGGAACGCAGCTACGTCGCTCGGCAAGAAACGCTCTCCGCGCTCAAATCGCCGCATTACGGACGGATGCTGCTCCTGGCATTGCGCTGCCTGAATGATCTGGACGGCATACCGGAAAGCGGCCAAGCGGTCACCCAGCTTGCCAAGCGTCGATTGAAGCGCTTGCAGTGCCGGATGCGGGACCTCGCGGCGGAGGCCGACAACGGCACGCCGGCATCACTGCATGCGCTGCGCATCGGCATTAAACGATTGCGTTACGGCCTCGAATTTTTCGTCAGCCTGTACCCGAAGACCACGAAGAAAATCCGCCGTCTCGCCGAGTTACAGGATTGCCTCGGCCAGCTCAACGACCTCGCCAACGCCGGCGCCATGTTGATCGAATGCGCCGGAACCGACCCGCAGTTGCGGGAAGCAGTCAGCCTGATCGGCGGCTGGCACGCAACACGCTACGCCACGCTATTGAAGCAGGTAGGCCGCGATATCGAGAAACTCGTCAAACTCCAACGCCCAAGAGACGTGCAATGAACCTGATCCTCTGGCGCCACGCCGAAGCCGAAGATTCCGGGCCCGGTCAAGACGATATGGAACGAGCGCTGACCGCAAAGGGGCGCAAACAGGCCCGGAAGATGGCCGACTGGCTGAATGCCAGATTGCCCGCTGGCGCGCGGATCATCGCCAGCCCGGCGCTCCGTGCGCGGCAGACGGCAGACGCGCTGGATCGTCCATATCAGGTTGCGCCCGCCATCGCGCCCGGTGCCGGAGTGGAAAGCCTGTGCAAGGCCGCACACTGGCCGCAGCCTGGAAATACAACCGTGCTGGTCGGCCATCAACCCGACCTAGGGCGGCTCGCCGCCTACCTGATGACCGGTGCGACCGGCGCATGGGCGATCAGGAAAGCCGGCATCTGGTGGCTCCGCGGACGCCAGCAGAATGGCTCGCTCGACGTGGTGATCGAAGCCGTGGTCAATCCGGAGCTGAAATAGCCGCCGTTTGACGATGATCTCAAAACCCCTGCTCAAAGCGGACCTCGATCACGTGTTGTCCCACACGGCATCGCTGTGGCGCGAACTCGCCGGTGCCCGGCTGTTCATCACCGGAGGAACCGGTTTTTTCGGTAAATGGCTGCTGGAATCCATCGCTGCCGCAAACGACGCACTCGGCTGCGGAGTGAATGCCACGGTTCTAAGCCGGACGCCCCGGATCTTCCTCGCCGGGATGCCCCACCTGGCGGAGCGCAGCGAATTCACCTGGGTCGTCGCAAACGTCACCGATTTCCCCTTCCCGGCGGAGCGGCACGACTATGCGCTGCATCTGGCGACGGCCACCAGCGCTCATCTGGATCGAACGCAACCGCTGGAAATGCTGGCAACGAAATTCAACAGCATCCGCCGGGTGCTCGACTTCGCCCGGCATTGCGGCGCCAGGCGCATGCTGGTCACCAGTTCGGGCGCCGTCTACGGCCCCCAGCCCGCCGATCTGGAGCGCATCCCCGAGGACTACCCCGGCGCCCCCGATCCGTTGAAGCCCACCTCCGCCTACGGCACCGGCAAACGCCTGATTGAGCAGATCTGTGCCCTGACGCCGGAAGTTGATTGCGTGATTGCCCGCTGCTTTTCGTTCATCGGCCCGCATCTGCCATTCGATGCCCGCTTCGCCGCGGGAAATTTTCTGCGCGATGCGTTGAACGGCGGTCCCGTTGTCGTGCAGGGCGACGGGCAGGCCGTGCGCAGCTATCTCTATGCGGCCGATCTCATTATCTGGCTGCTCACCTTGCTGTTGCGGGGTACCCCAGGCAGGGCTTACAACGTGGGCAGCGATCAGGAAGTCAGCATTCTTGAGCTGGCTCACAAGGTTGCCGTCATAACAGGAAAAAACCTGCCGGTAGATATCAAATCAAAGCTACGAGAGACGACAGAAAACCGGTATGTACCGAACGTTTCCCGATCCCGGGCTGAACTAGGTCTGCAAATCCACGTAAGCCTGCACCAAGCATTACAGCGGACCTATACATGGACCCTGCACAACGAGGACGTAAATCCATAATGCAAATCATCACCTATACGGCGCGAGGACCCAACCCAGCCCATCGTCCATGCCGATTTCATCTCATGGAGCGGATGATTGCAGAAGTCATAAGCTCGCGGGAGTTGATCTGGCGCCTGTTCTGGAGGGATTTTCTAGCCCGCTACAGACAATCCGCGCTGGGTGTCGCCTGGATAATCCTGCAACCGCTTTTTCTAGTGGGCTTGTTCGTCGCCATGAATCAAGCCGGAATTTTCCAGACCACAGGACTCGATCTGCCCTATGTTCCCTATGCATTGGCCGGCCTAGCGCTGTGGCAAATCTTTTCCGGTGGAGTCTCTTCTTGCAGCCTGGCCTTGATCGAGGCCGGACACTTGATTGCCAAAATCAACTTACCGCGATCAGCCCTCGTCTTCGCCGCCTTTGGCCAGGCCACTGCCGAATTCTTGGTTCGCTTGGCGATCACTGCGATGGCCTGCCTTTGGTACGGGCTCATACCCGATGGATTTAGCTTCATTCTTGCCGCAATGGCTACCTTGCCCTTGTGCCTTCTGGCACTGGGCAGCGGCTTCGTCCTGGCCATAGCAGCGGCCCTGTTTCGAGACGTGATAAACGCCACCACCATGGCGCTATCCGGCCTACTGCTGCTGACCCCGGTGCTCTATCCATTGAAGGCCGACTCGTTGCTGGCGAAACTCAATGCTCTGAATCCCCTCAACTACCTCATCAATGTGCCACGGGACCTCGCCTTGCACGGCCATAGTACAGATCTCTCCGCCTATGCCATTTCCGTCGGCTTCGCCCTGTTGGTATTCCTCATGGGCTGGCGCCTGTTCTTCATCGCCCAGCCCCATATATCGGAGCGCATCTAATGAGCGAGGTGCTCATCAAGGCACAGGGACTCGGCAAGAAATTCTCCAAATCGTTGGGGCGCGGACTGCTTTACGGAGCCGAGGATATGGCCCGCAGCTTTTTCGGCCTAGCCCCTCGCTCCGCTACTTTAGGCGCCGACGAATTCTGGTCGCTACAGGATGTCAATTTTGAACTCAAGCGTGGCGAATGCCTGGGGCTTATCGGACCCAACGGCGCCGGGAAGTCCAGCCTGCTGAAAATTCTTAACGGCATCATCCCGCCCAGTTGCGGGCAAGTCACCATACGCGGCAAGGTAGGCGCGTTGATCGAGGTGGGTGCGGGATTTCATCCCCTGCTCACCGGCCGGGAAAATATCTACGTTAACGGGGCCATCATCGGCCTCAGCCGTCGGGAAATAGACCGGAAGTTCGACGCCATTGTGGACTTTTCCGGTATAGAGGAATTTATCGATACCCCCGTCAAGCACTACAGCTCGGGCATGTATGTACGCCTTGGCTTTGCTATCGCCATCCAGATGGAACCGGATGTGTTACTGATTGACGAGATCCTCGCCGTCGGCGATGCCGGGTTTCGGAGCAAGTGTTACAACGCCATAGATCGCCTGAGCGAACGTACAGCCATCGCCTTCGTGTCCCATGCGATGCCTATGATTAGCCGGCTGGCGACACAAACCCTGCTCATCAATCGCGGCCAGGTCGCCTATCAGGGCGATACCGCAGGAGGAATCGCCCATTACCACCAGTTGTTCGGGAGTCAAACCTCTCCCTCGCGCATGGGGTCCGGTGAAGCCTCAATCCTCTCGGTGCAGTTTCTTGACACCGATGAAGTGCCGATCAATACGGTAGGCCAGGGGCGTCCCCTCACAATTGAGATGCGTATTTCCAGCCGGATAGAAATACGCAACGCCAATATCGACATCGTCTTTGTCAACATCGCCGAAGAGCTTGTAGCCGAGTGCAGCACCCTTGTCGCAGAGCAGGCGATCAACCTCGTCCCCGATCAGGAACTGGCAATTCGCGCGAGAATTGACCGGTTCAGCCTGAATGCAGGCGTCTACAAAGTATCTGTGTTGATTCTCTCAGCCAATGCTATGACGCACTACGACTGGCAAAAAGACTGCACGACAATAGAAGTCACGGCAAATCAGGTAGGCATTGCCGGCCAACAATTCGCTGCCGACTGGATTGTAGTAGACACCAACAGGCCAATAAAAAATGATATTTGAGTATCTGCGCAATCGCTTCAAACCGACCCCCGAGGCCCCGCCACGATTTTCCTTGGCCTCGGGCGAGCGCCAGACAGGTCTCCGGCTTGAAGATATCCGGAACGACCATCTGGTGCGATATGAATATGCATGCAAGATCGTTCGACAGCATCTGAAACGGGACTCCGGCGTATTTGGGCTCGACGTATTCTGCGGCACCGGGTACGGCACGCACATGTTGGCCGATGCGGCCCAGCGTCCGATCCTGGGAATCGACGCCTCTGCCGAAGCGATTGCGGTCGCCAATACGCACTACGCCAACGAACAGACCTTCTTTTCCGCGAAACTCTTCCCCTTTTTTCTGCCGCGCGATACTTTCGACTTTGTCGTGTGTATGGAGTCATTGGAACATGTGGCCGAAACCGGGCTTTTCCTGAACCAGATCGTTGGTGCGCTAAAACCAGGGGGAATTCTGGTTCTGTCCACTCCGAACGCCAACATCTGGTCGCTGGAACGCAACCCAAACCCTTTTCACTACCGCCACTTTTCACGTACAGAATTGCTCGAGGCACTCACGGCCCACCCAGGCTACCAACTGGAATTGATCGACTGGCAAGGCCAGGATATCTACCATTTTGAGCAGGAGGTAATAGCCCACCCATTGGCACCCGAACACATGAACCTGCGCCCGCAAGCGGAGGGACAGATTCTTCTTTTTTCATTTGTAAAAAAGACCTAGCGCGAATGTTTCTTTCCTTCCTCCCTCCCTTCGGTATGCGCCAGCAGGAGGCTCCCTACCTCTGGGTACTTTACAAGCAGATCACCCATCTCCGCCCTGACGAAATTGCCTTCGTCGGTACGTCCGACTATTTCCGCGACCCGGCCACTTTTGACCTCGCTCGACGCTGGGATATCGCGCCGCAGGCACAGGAATACGCCGGGTTCACGATTCCCCTCGCGGAGGAACTCGCGACCTACCGCCGCTTTCTGATATCCGACGAGTTCCTCGGTGCCTGGCGACAGTCGGGAATGACATCGCAGGAAATCATGCGTCGCATGCTTTGCGTGCGGCTCCCGGAGTTGGAGAACCAACTGAGACCGATCATTAGAGAACGGCTTGAGTCCGATCGCCTCGAAGCGATATTCAGTTGGTGCAACGTCCCCAGCCTTTCCACCGTAGCCTCTGAATTCGGTCTGCCCGTTATACACAACGAGTTGGGAGCACTGCGAGGGCCCTGTTATCGCGCCACGGCATATTTCGACTTTCGTGGCGTAAACGGCGGCACTGAGGCGGCCGACCGCTACGCTCAATTCAAGACGATCACCGATAGTGAGCCCTTGCCGCTGCTGTCGAAATATCAAATTCTCGACCTAATGCTGGTCAATGCCGAAAATACAATCACCGCAGCCGCGCCCGACACTGTTATCGGCGTCGCCCTACAGATCGAGGATGACACCAACATTGTGGCATTTTCCTCCGGCTGGGACAGCCTGCGCTTACTTGAGGAAACGCGCCATACTTTCGGCGCCGACAACGTCAGGGTTCGCCATCATCCCGGTGGCCTGCAAACATACCCGGAGAGCTACGGCGCCATCGATCACTCGCCGTCCTCCATCGAGTTCATCCTGCGCTGCCAGACGGTCGCCACCATCAATTCCAGCGTCGGGCTCGAAGCTATGTTGCTTGACCGGGATACACGAATACTGGGCGATAGCCCCTGCGCCATTGCCCTGCCGGCAGAACGCCGTACTTTGACGCCGAAGGACAAGACCAAGGCAATATCCGAAACGATGCGCCTCGAAGAATTACGTGCGCTGAATTTTTTAGTTTTTGCCTACCTGATCCCCTTCGAGTTTCTTTTCGATCCAATGTATCTGCGCTGGAGACTTGGTTCTCCCAGCGAATCTGATATTTACCGGTTCCATTTGGCCTACTGGCAGTTACGTCGCCAGCAGGCAGACGAGGGCCTGCGGTTCCACGAAGTGCGCTCCCAACTTGAACAGCGTGGATTGCTTAACGAAGCATTACTGAACGAAATCAGATTGCGCAATAAAACCCGTCTTCTTGCCGAGCAGGTGAGCGCAGCCAACACACGTGCAAATGCTTACGAGACCTACAGCCAACGCATGAGCGACTCCCTCTCGTGGCGCATTACCGAACCGCTTAGGTTTATCGATCGAATGGTTCGACAACCCTTGCGCCGGCACCGAGCAGATGCCGACAACGCATCTTCCGGCAGCCTATCGGTGGCCATACCCCAAGCATCCTCCATACGGTCAAGGCCGCTCAAAATTGCCATCGTCAGCAAAGCCGATCATTTTGGCGGAGGCGCCAGCCGAGTCGCCGAGGAATTGACGGCCTTGCTCAATGCCGAGGGCCACCGTGCCGACCACTGGCTCAGCTGGCGGGGCGGGGAAAGCCATCCTTCGACCCGCACCCTGTACGGCCGGCTGAGCGTTCCCATACGAGCCGCCAACTTCGCCCTGCGAAAAATCGGCCTCGCCGAGGCCCTTCCCTTTGAGCTTGCAATTCTCTACCCGGGAGGGATTCTGGACTACGACCTGGTGCATTTCCACGATCTGTCGTCGGCGATCTCACCGCTGACACTGCGCTGGCTCTCCCGGCGGAAGCCGGTAGTGTGGACCATTCACGACTGCTCCCCGTTCACCGGGGGATGTTTGTATCCCATGGAGTGTGAAAACTTCAAAAGCCGTTGCGGTCAGTGCCCCCAACTTGGCAACTGGCCGATCGACAGCCGTTTCGACTTCACCCGCCACCAACGAAGCGTCAAACAACGTCTTGCCGCCAGCGGCCGCATCCACTACATAACCCCTTCTGCCTGGATGGCCGCTACAGCCGCTTCCAGCGGGATGTTCTCCAATCCGCCGGAAGTCGTCCATAACGGCGTTGATACAACACGATTCCATCCAGGGGAAAAAAGGGATATCCGCATCAAACTCGATCTCCCGTTGGATCGCACCATTGTTCTGCTCTCGGCAGGCTCCCTGCTGGACGAACGCAAAGGGGTCCGCTACGCCGTCGCCGCCCTGCATGAGGTCCGCGATCTGAAACCCTTCATTCTCCTGGTCGGCCACAGCACTCCACAGATGCGGGAACTCCTGTCTGGATTCGATATCCGCGAAGCCGGCTATCTTGGCGAGGCAGGGACCCTCGCCCGGTATTACGCAGCGGCGGACCTGTTTCTATTCACTTCACTGGCCGACAATCAACCACTTTCCGTGCTGGAAACCATGGCGGCCGGCACTCCCGTCATTGGCTTTCAAACCGGGGGCATCCCGGAAATTGTGTGTCAGGGGGAATCGGGGTTTCTCGTCCCGCCCAAAGACGTAAAGGCACTTTCAGCCTGTTTGCGGAGCGTTCTTGGGGAGCCAGCGATATTGGCCTCCTGGGCGGAGAAAGGCGTCCGACGCGCTAATGAGCTGTTTTCCCATGGACGCTTTGTCAATAATCATGTGGCACTCTATCGCCGCCTTTTGGCATCCCGAGCCGGGACTGCATAGAACGGGATAGCGATGCTGAAGCGATTTAAGTCTTACAGAACCTTGGCCGAAGCCCTATTGCGCGCGGTCGAACAGGGCGATGTCAAAACCATAAGTTTCGATGTCTTCGACACCCTGATTCACCGTCGCCTAGCCCCGGCATTGGTGATTGACGGCGTCTGTCGAATATTCGAGGATTTTCTGGTCCGCCATGAAATCGCCCCACCCCCAAGGCCATTGCTCGATTACCGACACGATGCCTATCTGCGCCTAGCGGCCACTCACGTGGCCGCCGGTTTTGACCCGGACACCACGCTTGATGAACTCGCCCCCTTATGGGTAGCTGGCGTTGTCGGAGACTCCCTGACCGCCCCAGCGCTAGAAGCCATGGCAAAGCAACTGGTCGCCGCCGAAGTGGAAATCGAACGGCGCGTTTGTTTTCCCAATCCGTGGCTGAAAGCTATCCTGCCCCAATTGAAAGAACTTGGCGCCAATGTACAGTGCATCTCCGACATGTACTTGGGGAAAATCCATGTCGCTTCCATCCTCGAGGATTGCGGGCTCCTCCCCTGGATTGATGAAGTCCATGTCTCGGGCGATGTCCGCCTACTCAAACGCTCAGGCCGTTTGTTTGCGCATGTAGGGGAAAGCAGTGAACTAAGTCCGGGGAAATGGCTGCATGTGGGAGACAACCTCCATGCCGACGGACTCATGGCCAACCGCAACGGAACTCGCGCCTGGATCATCAATGACCAATTGATGCACGACGAGGCCCGTCGGCAAGAGTTCGACGTTGGCGCCTATCAGTCCAACCCGTCCTGGGCCGGAATGATTGCAGCCGGCTATGCCGATGCCCGGGCCGAATTGGATTTGCCGCAAGAAGAGGCCTTCAGCCGCAAGATTCTGGGGCCGATTTTCGCTGCCTTCATCCATCGCCTCGTGGAACGCTGCAAGGAAACGGGAGTCGGTCACGTCTATTTCTTTGCCCGTGAAGGCCATTTGCTGAAACAGTTGTACCTGAAGCTGGCTCCGCTCGCCTTTCCCGATGGCAATTGGCCACCGGCCACCTACCTAGCCATTTCGCGGCTGACCGCATTACTGGCCGCCATGCATGGCTACGGGCTGCGGGAATTTGCTGCGGCCATGGCCAATACCGGTCACTATTCGGTGCGCAGCCTGTTGGCGCCCTTACGCCTGGATGAAGCGTTGTTGGCGTCGGCCGCGGCACGCAACGGCATTGCCGACACCGATGCGAGCCTACCGACGCCACTGCTTGAATATCCTCCCTTATTACGGCTGATCGACGATCCCGAATTGATCGCCCATATTGCCGCAACAGGAGAAAACACCCGGGAACTGCTCCATGCCTACCTCGCCCAAGAGGGATTTTTTGCGCACGAACGTATCGCGGTAGTGGATCTGGGCTGGGGAGGCCAAATTCAGGACAGCCTATACAGCAGCGTACGCGTCCATCCTAACTGCCCGACGATTTTCGGTTTCTATCTCGGCACCAACCACCAGGCTGCCTTGCGCCACTGTGCCCAAAACCGGTTTGAGGGGCTCCTCGCCGATTCCAGAACGCCCCACTGGTCAGCCGCCGCCGCCTTCGAGTTTGTGTTTGCCCTCGAAGCCGCCGCACGCGCACCCCATGGCACAACGATCGGATATCGGCGTAACCGCGACGGAACCGTCATCCCCCTGTTTCGCGATTCCGATGATCCTTCTCGTCGAGCCGAAATGGCTGACGACGGCTTCATTGCCCGGCTACAAAACGGCATTCTTTGCTATGTCGAACGTTACGGACAATGTGCCGCTCTAGTGCGCTTCGACGGCCGATGCTCGCTGCCCTACGCGCGCACCCTGCTTGAACGTTTGATTCGCTATCCCACTCAGCAGGAAATCATCTGGTGGCAGGCGCTGAGCAATGTGGCCGATCTGGGGTCTACCCATACCGACCGGCTGGGCGGAATGACCGGCGCGTCACAGCCATCCTTGTTCTCGCTTCGCATCCAGCTAAAAACAACATCGTTCCATTACGGTTTAACCGGCAAGGTGCTCGGTCGACTTGGGCAGATGGTGCTGTCGGCCGTTAAGGGAGTGCGAACTTGGCGTCAATACCGCCCTATCCCAGAGACCGTGTTACCGCCGCTGCCGATGTCCCCCGTTTCAACGCAACGTCCGCCTGCTCCCGTTCCCCAATGGGAGCAGGCTATAAACGAGAATTTTGTGCGGAATTTGGCTGAGGCGGCTGCCTCTCCGGTTCGAGACCCCCACTATCGACAACCGCGCTTGACATGGTTCGAACTGGCACCATTGCGGCTAAGCTACCTGTTCGCCGGTCTGCTGGCAAAACCAGCGGGAGTCAGGCTGCCAATACAAGAAGCACCCAGCATGGTGACCATTGCCAAACAGTACTTGCATGCGCGATACAACCTGCGCGCCAGGGTATCGCTTCTTCTCCTCATCCTTCGCCGGCGCTGACGCTGAAGTCTGTGACTACTGAAAGATCGGCCCATCAAGCGGCTCATGCGCTGGGGAACAAGGTCCTCGGACCGGTCTTCACCTGCTTTGCCCATTTGCTGCTTCGCCATGCTTCCCGCACGGGTTGCCAAAGGATGGGTTTCATTGCCCGCGACGGCGATTTGCTGCTGCAGGTGACGAAACGTCTGCCACTTCCCGATGGGGTAACGCAACGCCCCGAGTTGGCCTATATTTCCCTGTCCCGTCGTTCCACCATCCTGCCGGCGCAGCCCCTCATCGACTCCCTAGTCTTGCTTGAGGCAACCGCTTCCCGGGCCGGCTACGGAACCTGGGGCGAAGGGTTGGCCTATCTGGGCCTCGATCATGAAGCAATGAAGCCCGTACTGGAAAACCTTGGGGTGGCTATCGATAAAGCCCCGGTGACTGCACAAAGCGCAGCAACAGTTGCCAACGACCCGGTATTTCAAGCGCGCGTCGCGGAAGAACGGGAACGACAAAAAAAAGCACTGTCCAACTACCTGAAGCAACACCAGATCGGCCGGGATCCGTCGATGATTCTGGTGGATATCGGTTGGCGCGGGTCCATCCTGCGCAACCTGCAAAGAGCCTTTGCCTCTGACCCGACATTTCGCTGTCCCCGCGCCGCATTTTTCGGTCTGTGGCCAGAGGATGGAAATCTTCTTGATTTGCCCGTTGACAGCGTTGGTTTGATTTCCGACCGCCGCCAACGCAGCAACATCATGGAAGGATCCTCGTGGTACGTAGCGTTCCTGCTGGAAGCTGTTTGCCGCGCTGACGAAGGCACCACGATCGGCTACGTGGAAATGAACGGAAAACTGGAGGCCCTTCATGCCCCCAAGTCGCCCAGCCGGGACGCGGAGGCTGAGACCCGTGGGATTGCCGACCAGATCCGGCGAGGCATACTCGAATACGCAGAGACCCAAGGCGGACACCCCGATTGGGTAAGGGCGAGCGACAGTCTCTTGCGTAGCAAAGCTCAACGCGCACTGCTTCGTCTTGGCTTTTTCCCAACCCTGACAGAAATCGCTTTGGGGGAGAAACTGGTCCACACCGAAACTCATAGCCCGGATTGGGCCACTGCCCTCATCTCCGGTGATAAACCCAATCCGTTGCTATCCCCCCGTCAATGGCTGGCCGGGTTTGCCTCTCCCTGGCGGGCTGGCTATGTTCGCAGCACCGGTGGTTTCCCCCTTGCAGCCACCTTGCTGCTCTTCGAATCCGTACTCCTTGCCTTGCCGCCCTCGGTCAAAACCTACCTGACGGAATATGCGCGGGAAGTGGCCGGTATTAACCGGAATAGGGAAAGCAAGGGATAGCCTTGCCTATGCGCCCTTAACTTTTAAAAATCTCATCATGACCACGGTAGCTGGATACCTTACCAATCGCCTCGTCGTAGAAGGACTCCGCCACACCTTTCTCGTCACCGGCGGCGGCGCCATGTTTCTCAACGATGCGCTCTGCCATCAGGAGGGCATGACGCCGGTGTTCTTCCACCACGAGCAGGCGGCGGCCATGGCCGCCGAAGCCTATGCGCGGATCGCCGCCGTGCCACCGGTACTCAACGTCACCACCGGCCCGGGCGGCATCAACGCCCTGAACGGGGTATTCGGCGCCTGGACCGACTCGGTGCCGATGATCGTCCTTTCCGGACAGGTCAAGCGCGCCACCTGTCTGGCGACGACGCCGGTACCCGGCTTGCGCCAATTGGGCGATCAGGAAAGCGAAATCATCCCGATGGTGCGCGGCATAACCAAATACGCCGCGGTGGTGGAGCGCCCCGAGGACATCGCCTGGCACCTCGACCAAGCCCTGCATCTGGCCACTTCGGGCCGGCCCGGCCCGGTGTGGCTGGACATCCCCGTCGACGTGCAAAGCGCGCCCATCGACGTGGAGACTCTGCGCCGTTTCGTTCCCCAGCCCGCCGCCGAGCCCCTTGCCGATATCAAGTTCGATGTGATCGTCGAACGCCTGAACGCCGCTCGACGCCCGGTGGTTTTTGCCGGCAGCGGCATTCGCGCCGGTCAGGCACTGGCGGAATTCGACACCGTCATCCGCCGCCTCGGCATTCCTGTGGTCACCGCCTGGACCCACGATCTGATCGCCAGCGACGATCCGCTTTACTGCGGCCGCCCCGGCACCATCGGCACGCGAGCCGGCAATTTCGTCGTGCAGAACGCCGATCTGCTGCTGATTCTCGGCAGCCGCCTGAACATACGCCAGATCAGCTACAACTGGCCGGCCTTCGCCCCCCGCGCCTTCAAGATCCAGGTGGACGTCGATCCGGCCGAGCTCGCCAAGCCTACGGTGCAACCGGACCTTCCGGTTGTCGCCGACCTCAAATCCTTCCTGTCCGAGCTCGACAGGCGGCTTGAATTCTGGCAACGCCAACCGCATCACGTCGAATGGCTGGCCTGGTGCAAGGACAAGGTTGCACGCTATCCCGCCGTCACGCCGCGACAGACGGAGGGTAGGGGGAAGATCAACCCGTATCATTTCATCGACCGCCTGTTCGACCGCTTGGGCGGCCGCGACATTGTCGCTTGCGGCAACGCGACCGCCACCATCGTCCCATTCCAGGCCGGCGCAATCAAAGCGGGCATGCGGCTGTTCTCCAACTCCGGCAGCGCCTCCATGGGTTACGACCTGCCAGCCGCCATCGGCGCCTGGTATGGCGCCCTGGCGGAACGAGGAAGCCAACAGCGCGTCATTTGCCTGGCCGGCGACGGCAGCCTGATGATGAACCTGCAGGAATTGCAGACGGTGGCGCACCACCGTCTGCCGATCAAGATTTTCGTGCTCAACAACCGCGGCTATCTCTCGATCCGATCGTCCCAGAACAATTTTTTCGGTCGCCTGAGCGGTGAAGGGCCGGACAGCGGCGTGAGCTTTCCCGATTTCGTCGCCGTCGCCACAGCGTTCGGTATTCCCGCCTGCCGGTTGGATACCGCCGCCTTCGAAAGCCGGCTCGATGCGGTTCTCGCAGACCCCGGCCCCTGTTTGTGCGACGTCATCCTCGACGAAACCCAGGGCTTCGAACCGCGCATGAGTTCGCGCAAGCTCGAGGATGGAACCATCGTTTCCCCTCCGCTTGAGGACATGCATCCCTTCCTCGACCGTGATGAACTTGCGGCCAATATGATCGACGACGTGATAGATTCAGCCCCATGAATGCAAAAAGAATTTTCGAAGATCTCTTCGTCCTGGAGCTTGCCAATAACCATTGGGGGCAAGTCGAGCGCGGACTGCGCATCGTCACCGACTTTTCCCGCATCGTGCGTTTCAACAATGTGCGCGCAGCGATCAAGCTCCAGTTCCGCGACGTCGACGCCTTCATCCATCGCGATTTCCGCGACCGCGACGACATCCGCTACATCAAGAAAACGCTGGATACGCGGCTCGACAGGGAGAGCTACGCAACCCTGGTGCAGGCCATCCGCAAGTCCGGCTGCATTCCGATGGCCACGCCGTTCGATGAGAAATCCGTGGACCTGTGCGCCGACCTCGGCATCGACATCGTCAAGCTGGCGAGTTCCGACCTCAACGACTGGATTCTGATCGAGAAGATCGCCACCACGCGCAAACCGGTCATCGTTTCAACCGGCGGATCGTCGCTGAAGGACATCGACGATCTAGTCAAATTCTTCGCCAATCGCAACATCCCGCTGGCGATCAATCACTGCGTGTCGCTCTATCCCTCCGAGGACAGCGAACTGGAAATGAACCAGATCGATTTCCTGCGTGACCGCTATCCGGACAACGTGATCGGCTTTTCCACCCACGAATACCACGACTGGACCAGTTCGATCCTGATCGCCTACGCAAAGGGCGCACGCACCTTCGAGCGCCATGTGGACATCGACGACGACGATGTCCCGGTATCCAAATATTGCAGCCTGCCGGAACAGGTCGACACCTGGTTCAAGAGCTGGAAGAAGGCCGTGGAAATGTGCGGTGCGCCCGGCAGCCGCAAACGCCTGCCGCAGCAACGGGAAATCGCTTATCTCGATACCTTGGTGCGAGGTGTCTACGCGCGGCACGACCTGCCGGCCGGCCATGCCCTGTCGGACGAGGACGTGTATCTGGCCGTACCGTTGCTGAAGGGCCAGATTTCCTGTCGCGAACTGATGCACGGCGAAGTCCTGCTGCAACCCGTCAAGGCCGACCAGCCGATCATGATCGACGCCATCGACAGCCCCTACGCCAGCAGCGAACACCTCAAGGCCCTGATCTACCAGAGAGGTCTTTGATGGCGGGCAGTGCATGGAGCATCGTCTTCGACTTCGACGGTACGCTGGTGGATTCGGCCCCCGGCATTCTGTCCGGCATGGCCCAGGCGCTCGCGGCGCGAGGACTGGCGCCCCGCGTGCCCCTGGCGCCGGAAATCATCGGCCCGCCCTTGACGCAAACGCTGGCCCTGATCAGCGGCATCGACTCGACTCCGGCGCTGGCCGAGTTGGCGACCGAATTCAAGCGTTTTTATGACCACGAAGGCTATCGCGATACATTGCCCTATCCGGGCGTCGAACATGCCCTGCGCGAACTTCGCCAAGCCGGCATGGCGCTGCACATCGCCACCAACAAACGCGCCCGCCCAACCCGACTGATCCTCGACCATCTGGGCTGGACCCCGCTGTTCGCATCGGTTTATTGTCTCGATGAATGCCCCGCCTGCCCGGACAAAGCCGCCATGCTCGGCAAGCTGCTACAGGACACAGCCCTGCGCTCCGACGAAACGCTCTACATAGGCGATACGTTGGGCGACGCCATCGCCGCCAAGGCCAACAACCTTCCCTTCATCCATGCCACCTGGGGCTACGGCCGGGATGGCGAAGAATTTCCGGCAGACTGCCGCTGCGACAGCGCCGATCATCTCCCTGAAACCACCCGCCAACTTCTCGTACAGGGTCGCCCATGCCCGGCAAACTGATCTCAGTCGTCACGCCTTGCTACAACGAAGAAGGCAACGTCGAAGAATTGCACCGCCGCATCGCCGCCCAGTTCGCCCAACTGCCGGGCTACGAGTTCGAGCACATCTACATCGACAACGCCTCCACCGACGCGACGGTGGTCCGCATCAAAGCCCTCGCCGCAGACAATCCAAGGATCAAGCTGATCGTCAACACGCGCAACTTTGGCATCATCCGCTCCTCCAACTACGGTTTGATGCAGGCTCGGGGCGACGCGGTCATCAACATGGCCTCCGACATGCAGGAACCGCCAGAACTGATCGTCGAGTTCGTGCGCCAATGGGAAGCCGGATTCAAGGTCGTGGTCGGCGTGAAGCCGAAGAGCAAGGAAACACCGCTGATGTTTCTTCTGCGGCGAATCTACTACGCCACCATCGGCCGCATCGCCGACGTTGAGATGGTGCCCAACTACACCGGCTTCGGGCTCTACGATCGGCAAGTCATCGACCTGATCCGCGAGATCGACGATCCCTACCCCTATTTCCGCGGATTGATCGCCGACCTCGGCTATCCGCGCGCCGAGGTTCCCTACGTCCAGCCGCTGCGCACCCGCGGCGTGACCAAGAACAATTTTTACGCGCTCTATGACATGGCGATGCTCGGCATCACCAGCCATTCCAAGCTGCCGCTTCGACTGGCCACCATGGGCGGCTTCGCTCTTTCCGCAATCAGCCTACTCATGGCCTGTATTTACCTGACCCTTAAACTGCTCTACTGGAACGACTTCTCCTTCGGCCTAGCGCCCATCCTGATCGGCTTTTTCTTTTTTGCCTCGGTACAGCTCTTCTTTATCGGCCTTCTGGGCGAGTACATCGCCGCGATTCATACGCAGGTACTGCACCGGCCGCTGGCGGTCGAACGAGAGCGGGTCAATTTCGAGGCTCCCGCTCCGCTGCAAAACCACGAGTAGTCATTGATGGCCGGTTTCCAGCCCTTTTGGAGTGCCTTGCGCGAGCGTCTGATCTCCATCGACGAAACCCATTCCGTTTGCCCGCCGGATGCGCTCACCGTCGCCGCGCTGCTCTATATCGCGTTGCCGAATTTCATTTTCCTCGGCGGCTGGCTGAAACTGCCCTACGCCCTCATCGCCAGCGTCCTGCTCTTCATCAGCCTCACCCAATTTTTTCGCAGCCCGCAGCTACAGTGGCGGCAGCCGTATACCGCCGGCGCGCTGCTGGTCATTGTCGCCACAGGCTTCGCCTGGAGCAGCCTGGGCGGCGCGGGACATTTCTTTTTTGCCAACCCGGACTGGATCGTGCGCGACACCGTTCTCGCCGATCTGACCCTGACTCCCTGGCCACCGGCCTATAGCAGCGACAACGGCGTCCATCACATTTTGCGCACCGCCTTCGGCTTCTTCTTCCCCGCAGCGGTACTGGGCAAGTGGATCGGATTAGGCCATGTCGACATACATCTCTATGCCTGGGCCGCGCTGGGAGTCACGCTTTTCCTGCTCCTTTTACCTCTACCCCGTCGAACGGGTGGTTTGCTGGTTGTGATGTTGCTGGTAACTATTTTCTTCAGCGGCATGGATTTCCTCGGCATACTGCTATTGACCGGAGACAGCCCCATCTTCCCATTACGCTTGGAATGGTGGGTTCCGTTCAGCTACCCGTCGCTTACCGGCCAATTGCACTGGGCACCCAATCACGCTCTCCCATTGTGGCTGGTCACCGCACTGTTCTATCGTCACTGGGGGCACCGCAGCTTTCCTGCGATGGTCGTGGTCCTATTGCCGCTGTTGGTTATTTGGACACCCTTCGCCGCAGCCGCCATCCTGCCGTTTATCGCGATCGCTATCCTTCGCGGGTTTAGCCAGGGGCAATCACTATGCGAATGGGATTTAACACTTACGCAATGCTTAGCGGCCACAGTGCTCGGCTATCTGACCGTGCGTCTGCTGACCCTGGATATCACAGCCATTCCGGGCGCTCCAACCCTCGACGTTGCTCCCAGCAAAGATCGGTTTCTACTGAAATATCTGCTCTTCGTGCTGATGGAATTCGCAATCCTCGGACTGATGCTGGCGCGCCAGCTCCGACATTCGCACGGACTGTTCTGGCTCGCCTTCGCCATCTTGACTGCCCTGCCGCTCTACCAATACGGCCCCTCTAACGACACCATGCTGCGCCTGTCCACGCCCTGCCTGGTGATACTGTTGATCCTGACCCTGGACCGGATCAGCGCCTGGGCAAAGACCTACTCCTGGCGTGAAATGCCGATCAACGCTTGGGCTATGGGGCTGGTGCTGCTGATCGGCGCCCACACGCCGTTCAACGAGATGTGGCGCGCGCTCACATTCCGGCATAGCCCTGCCAACTATGGTGTGAGTCTCGTCGAGCATCACAAGGGCTTCGAGGCCCCCCACTATGTCGGCCGTCTTGACCGCCCCGACTTGGAGGCGCTATTGCGTACGCCAACCCTTGTGCCTACGGGGCCGGAGCGCACGACTCAATTCGGTGCTTACACCAAGACCCATGATCGTTAAACCTTTTCCGCAACTTTATGGACCCTGTTTCTGGAGAAATGGTGAATATTAAAAAAGGCTTTAGAGGACCATCCCTCAAGGAACTCAATCGTGAAACGGAAAAATTGCTTGCGCTATTCAACCGGGGAGACGCCATCGGGCTGGAACCGGAAGCCCGCAAATTCATCCGCAAATACCCGGACCACCTCTTCGGCCACAAAGCACTCTCCGCCAGTCTTACCTTGCAGGAAAAAAATCAGGAAGCTCTCGTCGCTCTGGAGGAAGCGTTGCGAAAATTTCCCCTCGATACGGAACTGCACAACAACCATGCAGCGGCTTTAATCCGCTCAGGACGTTTCGAAGAGGCAATCGAAAGCGCCCAACGCGCCATCGATCTCGCCCCCGGCAACGGCGGCGCCTACGCCAACAAGGGCCTCGCCCTGAAGCAACTGGGTTATTGGCACCCTGCCTTGCAAGCCTACCAAAAAGCCATTGAACTCAATCCCAACGATTATCAGAGCCTGTACAACGGCGGCATGGCATTGATGGAATTCGAACTATTCGAGCCTGCTGTACAGTGCCTTGAAGCCGCATTAGCGGTAAAGCCCGACTATGCTGACGCCCGAGTGCTCTTGGCATCGGCGCAGGAACAGTTGAAATTCAGCCAAAACGCGCGCAAAGAACTGGAATCGGTCGTCAATGCCAACCCGGATCACGACGAAGCCCGTTCCAAGCTGTTTCAGGCACTTGAAAGTGATTGTGAATTCGATCTGACAACAGAACAGGCCAGCTATCTGCTACAAAGAATTCGCTCCGGTCAGGCCCAAGGAGACATTTCGGTCTTCCCGATTCTCAGCATGGACGGCGCGACCCTGAATGATCAACGCAAGGCAGGCCGCCTGCATGCCGACGCCCGCCATGGTTCCCTGATGCAGCGCGCGCCGCGGGTTGCTATGACACGCCCCATCCCGCCCAACCGGCCCCTGCGCATCGGCTACCTCTCTGCCGACTTTCATCATCACGCCACGCTGATGCTGATGATCGGAATCCTTGAAGCCCATGACCGCAACAAGGTGGACATCTATGCCTATTCCTACGGCATTCATGACGGTAGCCCTCTTAGAGCTCGGGCGGAAAATGCCTGTAGGGCATTCCGCCAAATCAAACCCCTGTCTTTCACCGAAGCAGCAGATCTCATCGTCCAAGACGAAATCGATATCCTGGTGGATCTGAAGGGTTATACGAAGGACAACCGACTTGAAATCTGCGCCTTGCGGCCCGCTCCGATCATCGTCAGCTGGCTGGGTTACCCGGGTTCTTTGGGGCACCCACGGCTGGCCGACTATGTCATCGGCGACCCGATTGTCTCTCCATTGGAACACCAGCCCGATTACAGCGAAACCTTGGCGCTGATGCCGCACAGTTACCAGCCCAACGACGACGGCAAGCCAATCGGCCATCGGCCAAGCCGCCAGGACGTGGGTCTCCCGGAAGATGCCTTCGTCCTCTGCTCATTCAATCAGCCCTACAAGATCAATGCGCCGGTATTTGCTCAGTGGTGCCGAATACTTAAAACGATCCCCCAAGCCGTTATGTGGCTGATGGTGGGGCGTCAGGAAGTGCGCGAGAAGCTATGCGCCTACGCCGAGCAATACGGGGTTGAAAAATCCAGGTTTATCTTCGCCTCACAGATTGACATCAGCGAGCATCTGCAAAGACTACAGTGCGCCGACCTGGCTCTTGATACCTTTCCCTATGGTTCCCATACCACCGGCAGCGATGCGCTGTGGGCAGGGGTTCCCCTCGTTGCAATCAAAGGCAACACCTTTGCCAGCCGAGTATCCGCCAGCCTGCTATCCGCCATCGGTTTGACAGAATTGATCACGGACAGTCCCGAAGCCGCAGCCGATCTCGCCATTGTTCTGGCCCAGGACAGGAGTCGCCTTGAGGCCGTCCGCGAGAAACTCCAGAAAAACCGCCGCACCAAGCCCCTGTTCGACACCCAAGGTTTCACCCGGGATCTGGAAAGACTCTATCTGCGCATGGCCGAGCAGCATGGCTCGGGAATCAGAAAGCCCATCGTTTTAACGCCCTGACCTGCCTGGGCTGCCGATGTCATATTTCGTCGGTGGCCGGCCAGGGTAACAAGAAAGGTGGTTCAACCACCACCACTCAGGCCGACCGCTCCTCGGATTTCTGATCAATGCCGAGGTAGCGCATAAAGGCCGTCTCCAATGTAAGAGAGGGCTTTACTTCCACCAGTTGATGTCCCGCGCTTTTCAACCGCTCCAGCAACGGCCATAGCTCCGCGCCGGCCACTTCCGCCGACCAGCGGCCACTGGCCTCGGCGCGCAGGCCCGACAGTGCTGCATGGCCGACGCTGCGCACCGTGTACATGGGCTCGTTGCTCACCAGTTCGGTGGGCGAGTCGATGGTCATCAGAACCCCCTTGTGGATCAAGCCAAAACGATCCGCAAGGCGTTCCACATCGTGCAGCACATGGGATGTCAAGAAGATCGTACCGCCGTTGCGCTTGTATTCAGCCAAAACATCCACCACATCGCGACGGCCCACGGGGTCCAACCCTGACAGGGGCTCATCGAGAATCAGCAGCCTCGGATTAACCACTAGAGCATGGGCAAGGGCGGTTCTTTGCGCCATACCCTTGGAGAAAGTACGGATCGTCGTGGTCGCCACATGGGCCAGTTCAAAGCGCTCCAGCCAGGCCATGCAATGGGCCCTGGCATTCGGCAACCCCAGGCCGTGCAGTTCCAGGGCCATCTGCAAGATTTCCAGAGGCGAGAGGTAGTCCGGCAAGCTCGGATTTTCTGGCACATAGCCCATGCCACGCCGAGCCTCGGGCCGATCTACCGGGGTGCCGAACAGGGAAACACTTCCGCCCGTAGCCGCCATGGCGCCAGTCAAAATTTTGATGGTGGTGCTCTTGCCGGCACCATTGGGCCCGATAAAACCAAATACCTCGCCGCTTTTTACCGTCAGTGATATATCCCGCACCGCAGCCACCGGCCCGCTGGCCCAACTGCGCGGATAAGTTTTAACAAGATTTTCTATGCTTATCGCAATCATGCTGGTCAGCCTCCCGCCGGCCCGCGAATCGGGTCTTGTATCAACATTGGCATGCCCTCTGCGTCCATCCCGTAACCTCGCCCTTGGGGGTCGACCGGTAGTTTTTTCACGATGCCGCTACGTACCAGATCCTCAAGGGATGCGGGTGATTTTCCATTGCGTTCGCGATAACTGCCTGCGGCCTCCTGCAATTGAACCAGACCGCGCAGCCTTTCGGCACGCAACTCCAAATACCGCTTGAGCGATGCGCCCCGTGCCTGCTGGATCATCACCTCTACCATGCGCAAAGCATCCCGGGCGTCTTGTCCCCGCTCGGCCCAGCGCGATGCAATGCGGGTGAGGCTGATGCGGTTCTGCTCCGAATCCGCGCGGCGGGCCGCCTCGTACATCCAGCGTGAGCCCAGAACCGAATCCCGATTGAAATAAAAGTAATCGAACCCCAGGTAAAGCGGCGGCAGCATATCGAATGGGCGGGCCTGGCTTGCCTTGAGCAGAATATCCTCGGCCTCCGGCACGTAACCGGACCAGGACAAGAGCGCTGCGGCAACATAGTAATTGTCTTCGTGGCGAGGATTGAGCCAGGCCGCGTCGGTTTGCACCCGAGCCTGGACCAGATAACGATCACGCGTATCGCCACCGAAGGAATTCAGCAAACTGCGCACCACCGCGATATTGGCCGCGAGATAGCGGTCTCCTCCGGCCAGGGCCACTTGCACGAAGCGTGGCAGGGTAACCTGTATCTCTGGATCGGGGAATTTGCGCGGATAGCCGCCCAGGCGCTCGACGGAAAAAGAAAACAAGCCGCCGCCGACCAGCAGAACCAGCCATATCGACCAATGCCAACGTTGCCGCCAGATGCCCATGTCGTCGCGATATCGGATCAGGCAAACTCGCGGCGCTGGAAGGCCAGCACCGCTATCGCCAGCAAAAGCAGGATGTAACCGCCCGCCATAAGCAGCGACCAAGTCAAGCCTGCCCCATCGGGCGCCAGGTTGTAGAGGGTCCAGTCGCGCCAATCCAGACGCGACAAGTCGGGCAGCAGGCGGTAAATCACCCGAATGACGGGACCAAACTGGGCAACCATCTCCGCATCACCGTCGGCCTGGCGGGTCAATAGAAAATCCATCACCGAGCCCAGGCTCCGCCCGATCACAGCGAACACGGCCCCCAAAGCCAGGGGCAACACCAGTACGGTGGACAAGGTGGCAAGACAGAGAGCAAAGCCCAGCACCACCAGCACATCGAGATATAGCCCGCCAATGGTCAGCCAATAGGGCAGGCCCAAGGCCACCTGGCGGGCCGAGTCATAACCCCGACCGGACGACAACACCATGAGCCAAAGCAACAGGGCCAGGATGAGGGTGGCCACGGCCAAAAGCAGGGCAATCCCAAAAAATCGGCCGAGCACGTAGTGCGAACGGGGAACCGGATAGGCCAGGGAAAGCACGACGGTCTTGCGCTCAATCTCCCGGCCCACCAGTTCCTGCACCCAGAACAGGGCTTGCAGTACCAGCGCAAATCTGAGGCCGGACAGCCCCACATCCAGAGCCACCGTCTGGGGCTGGCGCGGTGAAAACAGGGAAGCCAGATAGGCGCCACCGATCAACAGCAGGCCTATGGCAAAGATCATCTGAAAGCTGCGGCCACGCAGACCGGAACGCCATGCCGAACGAATGAAAGGGATCATTTAGGCCAACACACAAGAAAAAAGGCGTACCGAAGTACGCCTTGTAACTATCTGAAACGAGGTATCAGCTCGAACCGGCAGCCGTTGACGCAGCCGTACCGGCAGCGGTTACAGCGGCATCTAGATCGCTTGTGGTGAAAGTAGCCTCGGTGATCGCGCCGCCATTGCTGGAGGCACCATAAGACTTGCCCTTGCCCTTGGCATTGGCCACACCTACACCAGCGGCAGTCGCCGTCGGGCAGTTCACGACGCCGCCGTTGGCAGCCGACAGTTGAACGGTGACGGCTTCTTTGAGGCCCTCACACGTAGTGGTCGACACAGCAATGCTGCTGGCCGACGACAGGTTGCCGCCGGTAGTGCTGGTGGCATGGGCGGAGGTAGCGGCAGCCAGGGCCAACAGGGCGACGGAAACAGCTTGAATTTTGTTCATGAATGTCTCCCTTGACTTAGTTCATCGAAGCCAGAATGACGGTGATGCCGTTCTTGGCATCCGCCTTGGCGGTGGAGTCCTGGGCCTTCTTTTGGTAATCAGAGAAAGCGGGAATGGCCACAGCGGCCAGGATGCCGATGATCGCAACCACGATCATCAACTCGATCAGGGTAAAACCTTTTTGCAGCTTGTTCATCAAGATTCTCCTTGCAAGGATTTTGAATCGGAAGTGCGTCGCCCAAACCTGCGACGACTTATGTACTTGAGGTACAAGCAAAACACAGCAATGCCCATGCCATCCTTGCATGGGCGCCAAGGATGCGGTAAATCTTCGATTCCATCGCTACTTCAGCATCGCCCCGAGCTCGGCAGTGCGGCACTAAGTGACGAAAATCGTCACCCTCCCGTATCCAATATCGCATCTACGTCCACACCATCCATCTGCCCCGGATCGAGGAAGTTCTCGGCGTACTTGCGATACACCTGTTCGCGAACGAACACTTGGAACAAATCGGGGTCGATATGCCCGCCCTTGGCGAAATTGGCCAGGATGGACATGGCCTGGGATAGCTTCATGCCCGGCTTGTACGGGCGATCACGGGCAGTCAGCGCCTCGAAGATGTCGGCGATGCCCATGATGCGGGCCTGGACCGACATCTGTTCGCGAGTGAGGCCCCTGGGATAGCCCTTGCCGTCCATCCGTTCGTGATGGCCGCCGGCGTATTCAGGCACATTTTTCAGGTGTCGCGGCCAGGGCAACTGCTCCAGCATCTTGATGGTGGCGACGATGTGGTAGTTGATGATTTCCCTCTCGGCGGCAGTGAGCGTGCCGGCACGGATGCTGAGATTCTCGATTTCGTCGGCGCTGAGGAAATTGCTCTGCTTGCCCGTCACATCGAGCCATTGATAGCCGGTACCGATATCACGCACTTTTTGCTGGTCTTCGGGCTGCATGGCTTCGCCGCCGACATTGGCGCGGCGGAGGAAATCGCGCTCTTGGTCGAGACGCTGCTGCTGGACCTCAAAGTCGTCCCATATGGCCTTCTCGCCGACTTTGTCACCAGTCTCGCGCAGGGCCAGCGTCTTACGCAAGGCGGCGATTTCCGCATCGCGCTTGAGCACCTCGAAGCGGGTGTCGATCAGATGAATGCGATCGAACAGCGTATGCAGCTTGGTCGCCTTGTCTACCACGTGCACCGGGGTGGTGACTTTTCCGCAGTCGTGAAGCAGGCCAGCGATCTTCAACTCGTAGCGATCCTTGTCGCTCATATGGAAGTTGGCCAACGGGCCGTTCGCTGTATCGTTCACTGCCTCGGCAATCATCATGGTGAGCGCAGGTACACGCTGGCAGTGGCCTCCGGTGTAGGGCGACTTTTCGTCGATGGCGAGGTTGATCAGGCTGATGAAGGACTCGAACAGAGTTTCCAGCTGGCTGATGAGTTGGCGGTTGGTCAGTGCGATCGCCGCTTGCGAAGCCAGTGATTCGGCAAGACGCTGATCGGCGGCCGAGAAAGGCACCACGTTGTCTGCGCCGGGAGGCCGGCTGTTGATGAGCTGCAATACGCCGATGATTTCGCTTTCATGATTCTTCATCGGCACGGTGAGAAACGAACGCGACCGATAGCCCGTACGTTCGTCGAATTTTCGTGTGCCGGAAAAATCGAAGCCGGCCTCGGTGTAGGCGTCGGCAATGTTCACTGTACGATCGTTGATCGCGGCATAGGCCGCCACCATGGCGTTGTTGGGCTGGCCGCGTTCATCGTGCAGCGGCAGATCGGGAAAATTGATCGCGCTGCCGGTGGTTCCGCCCATGGCAATGCCGAGGGAGTCGGTACGCATGATTTCGAAGCGCAGGTGGTCACCGTCCTCGCTCATTCGATAAAGCGTCCCGCCGTCTGCATGGGTTATGGTTTTTGCGGCGACCAGTATGTTTTCCAGCAGGCGAGTGATATCGCGCTCTTTGGAGAGCGCGGCACCAACCTCGTTTAGCTGCTCAAGGCGACGGAACAGGTCTTCGAGCGTATCCATGGCGCTTACTTGATGCAAACGGCACGCACTTGCTTCAGGTCGGTAACGCCCTGGAGAACTTTCTCCATGCCGTCCATTTTCAGCGTCAGCATATCGTCCTCAAGCGCCTGGGCAAATAACTGCGCAACGCGGGCATGTTCCTGAATCAATTTTTTGGTTGCATCGGTGCCGAGCATCAGTTCGTGCAGACCAAGACGCCCCTTGTAACCGCTGCCGCCGCATTCAGGACAGCCGACCGCGCGATGCATGACGAATTTCCCGTCCTTGCCGTAATCGGCAAGCAAGCGCTTATACGTCGCCTCGGTAGCGGCCTTGGCATCCTGCTTGAAGGCGCTGGTGTTCATCAACTCCCCGCAATACTCGGTCATGAACAGTTTCATTTCCTCTTCATCCGGGGTATAGGGCTGCTTGCATTTGCCGCACAGCCGCTTGGCCAGTCGCTGGGCAAGAATACCCAGTAGCGCATCGGCAAAGTTGAAGGGGTCCATGCCCATATCGAGCAGCCGGATGATCGATTCAGGAGCGCTGTTAGTGTGCAGTGTGGCGAACACCAGGTGGCCGGTCAGCGAAGCCTCGATGCCGATCCCTGTGGTTTCGGCGTCACGCATTTCACCCACCATGATGATGTCCGGATCGGCACGCAGGAACGCCTTCATCACCATCGGAAAGTCCATCACCTTCTTGTTCACCTGACACTGGCGCAGGCCCTTCTGTGTGATTTCTACCGGGTCTTCGGCCGTCCATATCTTGGTGTCCGGTGTATTCAGATAACCCAGGACGGAGTGCAGGGTGGTAGTTTTCCCCGAACCGGTCGGGCCACAGACGAAGAACAGGCCATAGGGTTTGCCGATGGCACCCTTGAGCCGTTCCAGATTGCGCGGCAACACGCCCAGCTTGTCGAGCGGGATAGGCTCGCCGGCGGCGAGTATCCGCATCACCACGTCCTCGACACCGCCGGTCGTGGGTATGGTCGCGACCCGCAGCTCGATATCCAGCGGGCCGAACTTCTTGAACTTGATCTTGCCGTCCTGCGGCTTGCGCCGCTCTGCGATGTCAAGATCGCACATGATCTTCAGTCGGGCGCAGATCGCATTACGGAAAGTTGCGGGAATCTCGATGTACTTCTGCAGCGATCCATCCTTGCGAAAGCGGATTTGCACCTTGTCCTTGCCGATCCCGGGTTCGACATGGATATCCGACGCCCCCTGCTGATAGGCGTCGACGATGATCTTGTTGACCAGCTTGACCAACTCGTTGTCGGATGCGGCGGAGACATCGTCGGCGACCGACTCGCCCTCTTCTCCCTCGTCCATGCTCAAAAGCAGGTCGCCCACCGACGTGTCGTCCATTGCCGGGCCGCTGGCGCCAAACATGGAATCCAGCATGTCTCTGAATTCTTTGTTGGTGGTCACCCGATAGACGATCTTGCCGCGCGGGAAAATGTTATTCACCACCCGGGCACCCTTTACCTGCTCGGGATCCAGACAGACAACGATGATGCCTTCCGAGGTGTCGTCGATCGGCGCCCACTGATGCTGTTCCAGAAATTCGCGCTTGAGATTCTTCAACAGATCGATCGGCTTGACCATGTCCGACTTGAAGGGCTCGTAGGGAACCCCGAAGAACTTGGCCAGGGTAGCGCCGAGGGCCGGCAGCTTGACCTGGAACTGATCGATCAGCACATCTTCGATGCTGCGCCCATCCTTACGTGCAGCGCGCTTGGCCAGATCCAGTTCATCGGTGGTGACTACCGCATCGGCCACCAGGAAATCGTACTTGGAGCGAACCAACTGAACCGGCTTATTGCGCTGCGTGAAGGCAATGGCCAGGGTCTCGCACAAGCCCTTGACGCCCTCGTCGGCCACTTGGGCAAACGGAGCCCCGGCCTTATTGTTGATGATCTGCACGACGCCGAGCAATTCTCCGCTCGCGTCCACGATCGGCGCGACTAGCATCTGCTTGGTACGGTAGCCGGTTCGCTTATCCACCTCCTGTAGGAAACGCAACCCCGGATGGATGGCCTTGAGCTCAGCTTCGTCGTATACGTCGCGGATATTGATGATTCTCTTGGATAACGCAACGTAGCCGGCAATGCTCTGGTCGGTGATCGGCAGACGCAGATCCTTGAACGAATTGAGCCCGGTTTTAAGCTTGGAAACGATGGATGCCTTGTCCTCGCCGACGGCATAGATCGTCAACCGATCCGCATTGAACAGATTGCAGACATCCTGCGACAGCTCAAGCATGATCTCGTCGACGTTGGACGTCGCATGGATCTTATTGGTGACGGACTGAAGGTTTTTGAAAAACGTCAACCGACTGCCGACATCACCAGCGGAATCCTGGGGAGCATTGAGTACAGCGCTCATGATCGATCTCCTACAACACCCCCGTCGCTTCGGCGATGCAATCCGCCCTCAACAACGCTGGCCTTGAATCCGCGCTGAGACATCAAGAATGCGGCGGCCGAGCTGCGCCGGCCGCTCTGGCAATAAACCACGTATTCCTCGCCTCTATTCATTGCCGAGAATGATTCACGCAATTCATTTAGGGGTATGTTGAGCGCGCCCGGCAACCCGTCGTGCAAGTACTCCGGGGCGAAACGTACGTCCAGCCATCGGGCACCGGCCTCAGTTCGAGCCGCCGCTTCATTCCAGGATACGGCATGCAATAACGGTTCGCGCAACAGTTCGACAAACGCCGCCTTGGCCAGGCGCAACAGCCTACCGTCGGTCAGCATGCAGACGGTAGCATTGCGCGGCGCATCGGAAACCAGCGCTTCCTCGCCGAACGCCGCACCGGCCTTGAGTTCGGCAATATGAACTTCGACGCCACCGACAAGCCGGGTGACTCGGCAGCGACCGCTTTCGATCAAATAGTAGAAATCGCCATGATCACCCTGCCGCAAGATGATATCGCCGCGTTTCACCGGGATTCTTTCAAACCGCTGCAACAGGACATCGATATGGGCCGGTGGAAGTGCCGCGAATGCGCCATGGGCAAGCGATTCGGCACCGAGCAGCGCACTCATTCCGCTCCAGTCGGCTCCGCTCCCTCCACGGGAAAGTTGGTCCCACGTTACCGTCAGATCCACCAGATTTTCATCGAGACGAAGGATTTCCACTTCCGTTACCGGCCTCGCCCCGGCCAATATGTGCGACGTCGCTTGCAACGGATGACGGGTCTCGTCGGTATCTCCGACGACCACCCGCGAAGCACCGTCGCTATATTCGAGCTTAAGTTCGCCGCGTAGGAGATACACGGCTTGTCCCATCCAGTCGGCCAAGGGCAAGGCTTCTCGCAACCTGGAGAAAACTTGCAGCACACTCAGGCTCGCCAGCTCCTGCAAACGGCCACGGCTCATTGAAGCCATCGGCTGCAGACGTTCGAGCGCGTGAACTACGAATTGGGCGCTCACAATTCGAATACCTGATTATTCTGCAACATGCGGGGGCGGAACTCGCCGATCCGGTCCTCGATTTCAAGCATGGTCAATTCGATCTGCCCCGGTTTGAGGTGCGTGATGAACAGATCGACTTCCCTCTGTAAACGAGTGAGTTCCTCTGCGAGCATGCTTGGGCACAGGTGTTTGGACGCGACGGCCAATTTCCGCTCTTTGTCCGAAAAAGCGCATTCGACGATCAGAAAGCGGAGTTTTGGCATCGCATTGATGCAATCCCACAGCTCCGGGCAAATCGTGGTGTCCCCTGAGAACACCAGGCTTGCCGTTCCCGAATCAAGCACGTAGCCGACCGCCGGGACAGTATGGTTGGCCGGCAGGGGTGTAATGGTGCGTGTACCGAGCTGCACCGGCACACCGACACAGACGGTTTCGAAGCGCATGAAAGGTGCCGCGGGCGTCGGGATTTCAGTGAAATCCGGCCATATCGACCAATTGAAAATGTGATTGCGCAGAATCTCGATGACGGCTTCCGTCGCATGGACGGTAAGCGGACGATTACGCATGTCGCCTACCGTATCGACCATGAAGGGCAGGCAGGCAACATGGTCGAGGTGGGTATGGGTAATAAACAAATGATCGATCTGCACCAACTCTGCGATCGACAAATCGCCTACCCCGGTACCTGCATCCACCAGGATGTCGTGATCTACGAGAAGCGAAGTGGTGCGCAGGTGGCGGCCACCGATCCCACCGCTACACCCCAGAACCCGGACTTTCACGCTAGGGTCTCATTTCGTTTCAAAGGTCGTAACCCCGTCCCAGCCCGGGCCGGGCGGCTCCTTGCGGCAATGGGCAATACGAGACGCGTACAACTCGTAGAGATAACATGGCGACATACGGGACAAGTTGAGAAGCAGTACCTCCGCCTGGTCCCATTCCTGGCCCCGATAAGCCCTCAACGCCTGATTCCAGAGCTTCAATTCATCAAGCTGGGCGGCATCGGCCTCGCCTTCCAAAGCGACAGGTTCATAGATTCCGACCGGTTCGTCTTTGCCTTTGACACGAACGCGGTCGAGTTCGCGGAAGACAAAATCTTTCTTAACTTTTTCGCGCGTGGTTTCGCCGACGATAATGCCGACGCCGTATTGCTTGGTGATCCCCTCCAAACGCGAGCCGAGATTAACCGCATCGCCCATGACCGTATAGGATTGCCGTACCGGCGAACCCATGTCGCCGACCGTCATGGTTCCGGTGTTGACGCCGACTCCGATCTTCAACTCCGGCCAACCCTTGGATTTCAGCACGACGTTGAGATCCTTCAGCGTCTTTTGCATCTCCAATGCAGTAATGACCGCATTCCGGGCATGATCAGGGTCGCTCACCGGTGCGCCCCAGAAAGCCATGATGGCATCGCCGATATATTTATCGAGCGTACCCCGATGATCGCGCACCACTGCCGTCATGGCGCCGAGATATTCGTTCATCAACGCAGCGAGTTGATCCGGTTCAAGGCCTTCCGAAATTGTGGTGAAACCGCGCACGTCGGAAAACAGCACGGTCAGATCCGCCTTGCGGCCAGCCATGCTGTAGTTTTCTGGATCCCGGCTCATCTCCTCGACCAATTCGGGCGGTACATACTGACCAAACAAGCTGGTCAACTGACGCTTGGTACGCGATTCGACAAAATAGCCCCACGACATATTGAGTACGTACAGCAGCAGTACCACGACAATTCCGTTGGCCAGCGGCAACACCAGATTACCCGCATGCCAGAACGAAAAATTGATGACAAATAATGTCAACACAGTAAGGACAGAAACCACGGTAGCGCGGAACGGAGACAGCAATGGCAGCAGCAACACCATCATCGCGCCCGAGATAAGTGTCAACACCACATCGGCACCGAGCACGTAGGACGGTTTGTACTTGATGCTGCCATCCAGCATTCCGGCAATCAGGTTGGCGTGTATTTCCACCCCTGGATAGGCATTGCCGACCGGGGTCACTCGCAAGTCCATCAAACCGGGAGCCGTGGTACCCACGATGGCGATCTTATGTGCCAGTTGCTCCAAAGGAACGCGGCCAGCCACAACATCGGCGATCGAAACATAGCGAAAGCTACCCTGATACCCCCGGTACGGGATCAGGCTAGCGACGTTTTCGTCAACCGGAATGCGTACCGTACCTTTATCGGTTGGCAGGTCAACCCACTCCATCGCGCCATAGGCTTTGCCACCGCTATCGGGATAGCCGGGAATGATTTTCGGCGAACCCAGCAACTGTCTGACCATGGCGAGAGACAACGCCTCGTAGTAGGCTCCTTTGTATTCGACGACCAGCGGCACCCGTCGCGACGTACCGTCGAAGTCCACTAATGGATTGAAATGGCCTGAGGTGGCCGCCGCGCGCTGGAAAATATCGAGATTGCCGCCATATCCGGTCCAACTGGTAAACGCAATATTGCGCCCCTGAAAGGTGCCCGGCGGCAACACCGATTGCGGTAACGCGCCACTCGAAGTCGCATCCTCCCCCTTGCTGGTGAAATAGACCCCCAACACCACCGAGCGCTGTTTCATCGCCTCGGCAAAGCGCGCGTCGTAGTCAAGTTTCGGCCGCAAATCACGTAGCACCGACTGGAATGTCGCGTTGTCCTTGAGGTCACGCTGAGCCAGGCTGTCGAGAGATTTCATCCCCGAGCTGTCGTCGGGTTCTGCAAACACCACGTCGAATCCGAGAACCGCAATTTTGTACTGGTCAAATAACCGGTTCAGCAACGTTGCCAGCTTGTCGCGACTCCAGGGCCACCGCCCCAACTCGGCCAGTGATTTTTCGTCAATGTCGAGAATGACGATCCGCTCGTCCTGCTTTTGCGGCATGGTCAGCCGCAACTTGGCGTCGTACGCGATGGCGTCCAGATGATTGATCAGCGGGATCTGGTAAACCCGGATCGAATGCCCAAGCAGAATCAGCAGGAGCAGAAAACCAAGGACGTAACGGATCAGATGCTGCTTCACGCGGGCTCCCTAATTACGACGGCTGGGGAATGGGGCCGCCTATCAACTCTTGATGAAAAACTCCATCTTCACGCCAGCCAGTTCGATGACATCGTGATCCTTGAGCGGATGCGCCTGGGCATCAAGGGTGACGCCGTTCACGATGGGGAACTGAGCACCTTCCACATGGGTAATAAAGTAGCCAACGGGCCGACGTGCGATGACGGCCACCTGCACGCCAGGCTTGCCCAGCGTAGTCAGCGATTTGGTCAACGCAAGCTCGCGACCGGCGTTGCCACCAGTCAGCACCTGAATGGAAGCCAACGGCAACACCGATTCTTGCGCGGGGGCTATAGGCGCCGGCCGAGGAGTGGGCGGCGGAGCCTCTGCCGCACTCGTCCGAATTGCAGCATCCCCCGCCGGTTTGGATTCAACATGCTCCGCGGCTTTTTTCAGCATGTCCGGGCGCAACACCATGGTTTTTTCGAAATCGGCGGCGGATCCCTGCTGTGGGGTTTCGTTGACATACTTCAAGCGGTATTTGCCAAGCTCAACGACGTCACTGTTCTGAAGAAAATGCTTTTTGACCTGCTGACCATTGACGAAGGTCCCGTTGGTGCTGTCGAGATCCTCCAGAAACGAATCGTTGAGGATGGTCACAATCACCGCGTGCTCGCCGGAAATAGCGAGGTTATCGATCTGAATATCGTTGTGCGGCTTGCGCCCGATGGTGGTCCGCTCTTTGGTGAGCGGAATTTCCTTCAGCGTCAGACCATCCATGCTGAGAATAAGCTTCGCCATCTTGATTTCCCCAATAATCCGTTACTTCTTTTCAAACCAGTCGAGCAACTTGCGCAGCCAGCTTCTCTGCGCCGGAAAAGGCTGTTTGATCTTGACCAAAATCACCGAAACATTGTCGCGGCCGCCATTATCGTTGGCAAGCTGGACCAATTGCGTCGCACATAACGCAAGATTCGCACCGAGCATCCGCAACGTCGCCCCGATCTCCTCGTCGTCCACCATATCGTTGAGACCATCGGAGCAGAGCAAATAGACATCTCCTGGGCGCACATCATACGTGTGGATTTCGGGTTCCACTGCGGCATCCACCCCGAGTGCCCGGGTAACCAGATTCTTGTTCTGCGAATACCGCGCTTCTTCCGTCGAAATGATGCCGTTGTCTATCTGTTCCTGCAACAGAGAATGGTCGCGAGTGACTTGGCTAAACTCGTCGCCACGCAGGCGATATAGGCGAGAATCGCCAATATGGGCAACCGTCACCTTGTTGTCGTGATAGATGGCAACCACCAGCGTGGTCCCCATCCCGGCGTATTGCACCTTCTCCTGCGAGGCATTGTAGATCGCACGATTGGTATTGACGATTTCATTCCTCAATACCGTTTCGGCAAAACACTCCCCGCGCCCAGTTCTCTCCTGGGGAGGGCTGTCGACGAACTTCTTTTCCAGTTCCACGCCCAGCAGCGCGGTAGCCATGCCGCTCGCCACTTCGCCGGCGTTATACCCGCCCATACCGTCGGCAAGCACTACGAACCCGGCATGGGCATTCGCCAGTACCGCATCTTCATTGTTCGAACGCACCTGCCCCATATCCGAGGCAGTCGCAATTTCCAATGCGTCGCTCAGGTTCATCGGTTGTCTCAACCAGCACCAACGACCGGAGTGGCGCCACCATCGCCGACCAGAGGAATGCACGCTTTGAGATCCTTCGCCAACTCGGCGCCGGTCTGATAGCGCTGATCCGGATCTTTCACCAGAGCCCGGTCAATCAGCGCGACCAGAGCATCCGACAGGCCGGGGCGTAGCCCCCGAATGTCCGGGTGAGGTTCGTTGGCAATCTTGAACATGAGTTGCGCCATGGAGTCGCCGACGAAAGGCAAGGTGCCGGTAATCATCTGATAAAGCGAGACGCCAAGCGAAAACAGGTCGGAGCGGCCGTCGATTTTCTTTCCGGCAAGCTGCTCCGGAGACATATAGCTCGGCGTACCAAGCACCATACCGGTCTTGGTTTTCGACGAATCTGTAATCCGGGCGATACCGAAATCGGTGACCTTGACCTGATCGGACTCCGGCTCATACATGATGTTGGCCGGTTTGATGTCGCGATGCACTACATTGTTCTCGTGAGCGTAGGAGAGCGCCTCGGCGACTCGAGCGACGATGCTCAACACCTTGGGCAGCGGCAGCAGGTTGTCCGGCTTGGTATAGGGCACCAAGTCCTTGCCCTTGAGAAATTCCATGGCGATGTAGGCGAGATCATGTTCCTCGCCAGCGTCGTACATCGTAACGATATTGGTGTGATTGAGCCGACCCGCCGTTTCCGCCTCACGGAAAAAGCGCTCCTTGACCTCGACCAATTCGTCGGCCTCGAACTCTTGCGACAAGGCCATAGTCTTGATCGCCACCACGCGGTTGATCTTCGGGTCACGCCCCAGATAAACCACCCCCATGGCGCCCTTGCCAAGCTCCTTCTCGATCTGATAGCGGCCAAGCATGGGTTTTTCGACGTTGCCGCTGGCATCCAGCAGGCTGGCGTTGCTTCGCCCTCCCCCACCGCCGCCAAGCATGACGGTCTCGGAGAGTTGTTTAGCGCGGTTCAACCGTGTATCCAGATCCTTGAACTTGGGGTTGTACTCGCCCATATAGCGGAACACCGACTCAGCCTTATTGAACTGCCGTTTGCGTTCAAAATCGAGGCCAAGACTGTAGAGATTTTCCATCAGTTGATCATCGAGAGGAACCTTACGAAACTTGTCGAAAGCCATGTCCAACTGGCCCTGCCCCTGGAAGGCGAGGCCGAGCATCCTGTTGGATTCGGCCGAATCCGCATCCGATTTTTCCTTGCCGCGCTCAGTCAGCAGAAAATGCTTGGTCGTCAACAACAGATGACCCACCAGTAGCAGTGAAGCGGGAACCATCAACTGTAACCACATCAGTTGCGTCGTCATCAACACAAAATGGGTAACGACCAACAACGCCAACACGGCAGACGTAATCCCTGCGGCCATGCCGGCCTTAAGGCGCGGCAACAAGGCAATCAGGTAAGCGGCGACTATCAGGAACACCAGTTTTTCGGCCCAATAACCCCAGGTCGGCGCAACAAAGAAGTGCTCTGAAAGGATGCTCGATACGGTATGCGCCTGCATCAATACAGCCGGCATCGACGGTGAAATCGGAGTGACGAAAACGCTGCCGACACCGGCGGCCGTGGGGCCGATCAATACAATCTTGTCGCGATATTTATCGTAGGGAATTTTCCCGGTCTTGACGTCGAAAAAAGAATCCACGGGAAATGCGGGATGCCCGTCGCGATCCTTATAAAAGAAGGTCATCATCCGCGTATCCGGATCGGCACCAATCTTGAGACGACCGAGATTGACCGATTCCCCAGAATGAACCTGAATGTCCGCCGGCCCCAGATTCATACTGCGGGCTGCCGCCAGTAGCGACAAGGCCGGATAGGTATCCTCGAAATGGCCCAATACCAACGCCTCGGTACGAATTCCGCCGTCCACATCCGGCGTCACATTGAGATGACCAACGGCCGCCGCGGCCTGCCCCAGCGACTCAATCACCAATGCATCCACATCCGCGGTCGGAATCGGCGGGAAATCCGATCCGACGGCCTTCACGGCATTCTTCTTGATGTAATCCGGCAGCGCCTTGTCGGGCTTGCCCAAAGGCTCACCGATACGGAACAACATGGGCAGCACCACATTGCCAGCCTGAGTGAAGGCCTGTCCGAGACGGCGATCTGTATTCAGCTTCTGCTCGGCCTCCTGAAGCGTTGCCGCAATCTGCGGGCAGGACGCCTCTGGTGGAACCACAGCAGCCACTTCGCCGGTGTCGGTCGGCGCAGCAGCAAGAGCGCTTAGAGACTGCGGCGCAACGCCACAGGTTTCCATCAGCTTGGCGATATAGACAAAACCGGGATCAATTTGCGGCTCGGAGTACAAGATGGTCGTTGCAATAACCTTCGCCTTGGCCGCAGCCAGCTTTTCCACCATATCGGCCATAATCTCTCTCGACCAGGGCCAACGCCCTATGTTGTCGAGGCTTTGCTTGTCGATGGCGATCACGGCGACCTTATCCGAAGGCACACGGGAAGCCATGCCGACGCCGATGTCGTAAACCTTGCGCTCCAGGCTTTGCAGAAGATCGCTGCCGCCTGCCGCCAGCATCACCACGCTTACGACGAGACCGAGAAACCAATCTGTTTTCCAGAACCCGGCTTTGCTTGATTTCATTTCGCCGCCATCCCTCCGTGATAGCCCCGGCTAGCAGTAAGTCTGCGTAGAAACAGGGCGATAGTGCCAATTCTTACAGTCAAACATCAATACAGTCAAACGTTTTCGCGTACCGGCATTGCAATCCGCCCGCCTGAAGGCTGAGGATCCGCCGGCTGAAAATACGACTATAACCTCAAGCCATTATCGATTGGCATATTTTGGCGCTCACCACACCCGCTCCGCGCAGCAAAAAAAAAACCGCACCTGTTTCAGGTGCGGTTTTGCCGGAACGTTGGCGCTCAGAGAATCGACTTGAGCAGCTTGCCCATCTCGGAAGGATTGCGAGTGACCTTGAAGCCGCAGGCTTCCATGATCGCCAGCTTGGCATCCGCCGTATCGGCCCCCCCAGAAATCAGGGCGCCGGCATGGCCCATGCGCTTGCCTGGAGGCGCAGTAACGCCGGCGATGAAGCCGACCACCGGTTTTTTCATGTTGGCCTTGCACCACTGGGCGGCCTCGGCTTCGTCTGGACCACCGATTTCGCCAATCATGATCACAGCGTCAGTATCCGGATCGTCGTTGAAAGCCTGCATCACGTCGATATGCTTGAGACCATTGATCGGGTCGCCGCCAATACCGACCGCAGATGACTGTCCAAGACCGATTTCGGTCAACTGCGCAACGGCTTCATAGGTCAGGGTGCCGGAACGGGAAACCACGCCGATACGGCCCTTGCGATGAATGTGGCCGGGCATGATGCCGATCTTGATTTCGTCCGGGGTAATCAAGCCGGGGCAGTTCGGGCCCAGCAACAGCGTTTTCTTACCGCCGGCGGCTTCCTTGGCCTTCATCTTGTTGCGCACTTCGAGCATATCCCGAACAGGAATACCTTCGGTAATGCAGATCGCCAAATCCAGATCGGCTTCGACAGCCTCCCAAATCGCCGCGGCAGCGCCGGCGGGCGGAACATAGATCACCGAAACCGTGGCGCCCGTCTGCGCAGCAGCTTCCTTGACCGATGCATAGATCGGAATGTCAAAAATCTTCTCGCCAGCCTTTTTCGGATTCACGCCAGCGACGAAGCAGTTCTTGCCGTTCGCGTATTCCTGACATTTTTCGGTATGGAACTGGCCGGTCTTGCCGGTGATCCCCTGGGTGATGACCTTGGTGTCCTTGTTGATGTAGATAGACATTCTGCTTCCCCTTACTTTACGGCGGCGACGATCTTCTGGGCGGCCTCTGCCATGCTGTCGGCAGAGATGATAGGCAGACCCGAGTCTTTCAGGATCTGCTTGCCCAGGTCTTCGTTGGTGCCCTTCATGCGCACCACCAGGGGTACGGATAGATGGACTTCGCGGGCGGCGGTACACACGCCGGTAGCGATGGTGTCGCACTTCATGATGCCGCCAAAGATGTTTACCAAAATGCCCTTGACCTTGGGATTCTTGAGCATGATTTTGAAGGCTTCAGTCACCTTCTCGGTGGTGGCGCCTCCTCCCACATCAAGGAAGTTGGCCGGCTCGGCGCCGAACAGCTTGATGGTATCCATCGTAGCCATGGCAAGGCCTGCACCGTTCACCAAGCAACCGATGTTGCCATCGAGGGAAATGTAGGCCAGATCGAACTTGGAGGCTTCGATCTCGTCGGCGTTCTCTTCGTCCAGATCGCGATAGGCAACGATCTCGGGATGGCGGAATAGAGCGTTGGAGTCGAAATTGAACTTGGCATCCAGCGCCTTGATGTTACCGTTGCCTTCCAGGATCAGCGGGTTGATTTCCGCCAGCGAGGCATCGGTATCCATGTAGCAGGTGTAGAGCTTCTTGATCTCTGCTTTGGCCTTTTCTACCGAAGCCTCCGGTACGCCGATGCCCCGGGCCAGATTGTCGGCCTGCTTGTCGGTAATGCCGGTCAGAGGATCAATGAATTCCTTGAGTATTTTCTCCGGCGTGGCGTGGGCAACTTCCTCAATGTCCATCCCGCCCTCAGACGAAGCCATGATGGCGACTTTTTGCGTGGCGCGATCGGTCAGTGCGGCGAGATAGTATTCCTTCTTGATGTCGGCGCCTTCCTCGATCAGAAGGCGATTGACCTTCTGCCCTTCGGCGCCGGTCTGGTGCGTGACCAATTGCATGCCGAGGATTTGGCCGGCGTATTGGCGCACCTCATCGAGGGATTTCGCCACTTTGACGCCACCGCCTTTGCCGCGGCCGCCGGCGTGGATTTGCGCCTTCACCACCCAGACTTTGCCACCAAGTTCCTCGGCAACCTTGATGGCTTCATCGACCGAAAATGCCGGTTTGCCGCGCGGCGTCGTGACGCCGAACTTCCTCAGGATTTCCTTGCCCTGATATTCGTGGATCTTCATGCTGATTCCTTGCAGACGACTGTCATTGAACAGGTAGGTGACCAAACCGCTGGAGACGCGACACCATTGTCGCAACGCAGATCGAGAGCCACATCCTCGAAAAAGGCGTTAGCGGAGCCGGCGAATAATACCCCATCCGGGTTGAGACACCCAACCCATGATGGGCGGGGCGACTTACACCCCACTTACGGGGGGCTGGGCCGCTGGGTCTGGGCGATGGAAAACCGCGGAGTAACGAAAGCGGCATCGGTAAAGCTGCAACTGGCTGCCGGATTAGCGCCCGTCCCAAGAAAATCAGCGTAAGCGGCCGGCTGATTCATCAGTGCCCCGCCGGTCAGGTTGAGCGACAGCGCCACCCCGCTGCGCAGCGCCGCGTCGTCTGCCATCTCCAGTACGTGCTCGTTCGACGAATGAACCGCGAATGCCAGCGCGCCGTGCTCGCCCATGATCCGCTCGGCCAGCGCCAGACTTTCCGTGGTTGTAGCGGTTTCCAACAATCCGGCCACAGGAACCGCCGGATCGGCCGCCCAGGCCAGATCGTCGCTCGATGCCATGCGCAGCAACAGTGGCGTGTGTATCCGCGCCAGAGGCCACTGCGGATGGACGACCGGAGCCGAATCGCGCACCACATCGCATTCTTCCCGGAGTGCACCGATGCGCTCGACCGCCTGCGGCGACTGCACGCAGCCAAGAATCTCAACCGCGCGCGCCGGATCTTCAAGCAGACGTCCGATGGCAAATGCCAGATCGCGGATGAACTGTTCACTTGCGACCGTTCCATCAGGCGTCCGCACCCCTTCGCGCGACACCAGGATCAGGCGCGGCGTAGCCGCCAGCTGCCCCGAGTAGAGGCTGATACTGACTGCCAGGTTGCGCAACAGCCCCTTGTAATCCTCGGTTGAATCGACCACGACGCAATTCAGTCCGGGCCGTTGCACAAAAACCACCGCCTGATGGGCATTCTCTCCCAACCAATGCCCCATCTCTCCGGAGCCGGTAAAGTCGATCAGCCTGATCTCTGGCCGCAGTGCAGCGATGCGCGCAACCGTGTCGGTGTCATCGTCGACCAGCAGGCTGATTAGGCCAGGATCGAAGCCCTCCTCCTTGAGTACCATCCGCGCCGCAGCAACGCTGATGGCCAGCGGCAGGATGGCTGTATGGTGCGGCTTGACGATCACCGGGTTGCCGGTGGACAGGCTGGCGAAAATCGCAGGAAAAGCGTTCCACGTCGGCGACACTGCGTTGGAAACGACCAGCGCAACACCGCGCGGAACCACAGTGTAGGTCTTGTCCAACCGCAACGACGGCTTGCCCCCCCCTTGTGGTTTTTCCCATGTCGCGCGCCCCGGAACTTGCTTCATTTCGCGATACGCGCAAGCCACCGCCTCAAGGCCCCGATCAAGAGCATGGGCCACCGAATGCTGAAAAGCAAAGGCCAGAGACTGTCCGGTAGTATGCATCGCCGCATGAGCGATCTCCAACCCATACTGTTTCAGCCGGAACAAAATTTCCAGGCAGACCCCCGCCCGCGCCTCCGGGCCTGATTTCACCCAAGGGGTCATCCCCGCGCGCGCCGCCAGGATCAATGCATCCGGGTTGCAAATGGGATAGGAAATGTTCAGCGACAGGCCATAGGGTGAAATCTCGCTGCCACCACGCGCCTGCACGCCAGGCTGATCGAGGTAGAAGGACGCGTCGCGATAGGCCTCGAACGCTTCACGCGCGCTATCCGCCGCAGCCTCACCAAGTGACGCCGGAGTTTCCGCAAAGGGGCTCCAGTACACCCGATTTTCGACAGCGGCCATCGCCTGACGAAACACGGCTAGATGCTTGTCGAACAAGGGATGGGACATGAATACTCCGCAGCATGCTAAAGGAGAGTGTCTTTATAGCAGAGACCCAGGGACTATGGCCAAATCAGCTACAAGTCGCATAATTGGAGTTTTACGGGCGGAGCACTCCCATGATCGAAACGGCCACCCTTGGCGGCGGCTGCTTCTGGTGCATTGAAGCAGCCCTTCAACAATTGGACGGCGTGCGCTCGGCGGTTTCCGGCTACTGCGGGGGCGCGCTCTCGCACCCCGACTACCGCACCGTCTGTAGTGGCGAAAGCGGCCATATTGAAGTGGTGCAATTCGCCTTTGAGAACGAACGGATCGACTACCGGACTCTGCTGCTAGCATTCTTCAGCATTCACGATCCCACCTCGCGCGATCGCCAAGGCGACGATATCGGCAGCCAGTATCGCTCGGTGATTTTCACCCATGGCGACAACCAGGCGAAAACCGCCATGGCCCTGATTGCAGAACTCGACACGGCAGGGCACTGGCCGACACCTATCGTCACCGAGGTGTTACCCGCACCAACCTTCTGGGCGGCCGAGGACTACCATCAGGACTACTACGCAAATAACCGACAGCAACCTTACTGCCGAGTCGTAGTAGCCCCAAAACTGGACAAGGTACGGAATGCTTTTGCCGAACGGCTCAAGGGTAAGGGCGCCCCCCCTCAAACCGGATTGTCGATTTCGACATAAGTACATTCCAGCCCGAAGCGCTGCTCGAGATGCGCAGCGAGCGCCTGCACCCCATAGCGTTCTGAGGCATGGTGGCCGGCGGCGATGTAGGGAATGCCGGATTCGCGCGCCAGATGTACGGTCTGTTCGGAAATTTCGCCGCTGACGTAAAGATCGGCTCCGGCGGCAATGGCCTGCTCAAAATAGCCCTGCGCACCGCCGCTGCACCAAGCGATGCGGCGTACCGGGCGCTCCGCATCGCCGACCAGCAACGAAACACGTCCGAGCATCCGCTCCAGGCCCACTGCCACGTCCGCGGCACTACACAGAACGGCCGGCTCACCGAGGAAAGCAATGTCCTGCTCAGCGAAACGTCCGATCGTCGTCCATCCGAGACGAAGCCCCAATTGTGCGTTGTTGCCCCAATCGGGATGGGCATCGAGCGGCAAATGATAGGCAATCAAGCTGATGTCATTTCCGAGCAGGCCGGCAAGGCGAGCCTTGCGGATGCCTGTCACCCGCCCATCTTCGCCGCGCCAGAAATAACCGTGATGCACAAGCACCGCGTCGGCCCCACGCGCAATCGCTGCATCAACGACAGCCTGAGTCGCGGTGACCGCCACCAACAGTTTGCGTATCTCCGCCCTGCCTTCCACCTGTAGGCCGTTTGGGCAATAATCGCGGAAGCGTACGGCTTCCAGTGCAGTATCCAGGTAACGACACAACTCCTCGCGCTGCATGACATTCTCCCTACAAACTCGGGTGCGGTGCAAAGTACCGCACGACATGGGCGTTTCGCTTCACGCGGGCGCCGGGAACGCATTATGAAACGTCTTTGGCTGATCTTCGCTCAAACCGTCACGGTAAGCGTGGCTCTGCTTTTCGTCGTCCAGACGCTCAGGCCAGAGTGGCTGCACCGCGGCGACCACGACATCGCCATCCTGCATGAAGCGGCGCCGAACAGCGTAGACCGCCCCCTAGCCTCGTTCGCCGACGCGGCGAAAAAGGCGGTCCCGGCGGTGGTGCATATTTACACTTCGCAGGAGGTTCAGGCGCCGCGCAACCCCTTCGCCGACGATCCATTTTTCCGCCATTTTTTCGGCGACCGTTCAGAAGCCACGCAACGCCGAGCCGGATTGGGTAGCGGCGTCATTGTCAATGGCGACGGGTACATCCTCACCAACAACCATGTGGTAGAAAGCGCCGACGAGATCGAAGTCGCGCTTAACGACGGGCGAAAACTCAAGGCCAAGGTCGTGGGGACCGATCCAGAATCAGATCTTGCCGTGGTACGCATTCCCGCCGCGGAGAAATTACCGGTGATTACCTTCGCGGCGAAGGATTCGCTGCGTGTCGGCGATGTGGTGCTGGCCATCGGCAACCCCTTCGGCGTCGGCCAGACAGTCACCTCGGGCATCGTTTCGGCACTGGGGCGCTCCCACCTGGGAATCAACACGTTCGAAAACTTCATTCAGACCGATGCCGCCATCAACCCTGGCAATTCCGGTGGCGCCTTGGTAGACAGCAACGGCAATCTGGTCGGCATCAACACAGCCATCTATTCGCAAAGCGGCGGCTCGATGGGCATCGGCTTCGCCATTCCGGTTTCTCTCGCCCGCACGGTACTGGAGCAAATAATCCGCAACGGCACCGTAACCCGTGGCTGGATCGGCGTGGAAGTGCAGGAGATCACGCCGGAACTCGCTGAATCGTTCCGCCTATCGGCCACCTCGGGCGCGCTGATCGCCGGCATCATGCGTGGCAGCCCTGCCGACAAGGCAGGCATCAAGCCTGGCGACATATTGCTGTCTGTGGAAGGGAAAAAGGTTACCGACGCCCAGACCATGCTCGAACTCATCGCCAGCCTAGCGCCGGGCCGCCGCAGCGTATTCAAGCTGCGGCGCAACAACGAGGAACTGGAGATGGAAGTTACGGTCGGCAAGCGCCCTCGCCCGCCACGCGAGTAAACCCTATTCCGGTTGTTCTGCCGCAGCGGGAGGACGGACAAAGCGCGAACAGATTAGGCCCACTTCGTAGAGCAGGCACATCGGTACCGCGAGCATGATCTGGGAGGTCACGTCGGGCGGCGTCAACACCGCCGCCACGACGAATGCGCCGACGATGGCATAGGGACGAAACTCCCGCAGCTTATCCAGGGTCACCACACCAAAGCGCACGAGCAGAACCACCACCACCGGAACTTCGAAAGCGGTGCCGAAAGCGACGAACATCGTCAACACGAAGGACAGGTACTGCTCGATATCGGGCGCCGGAGTGATGCTCCCCGGTGCGACCTCGGCGATGAAGCGGAATACCGTATTGAAAACGAAGAAATAGCAGAACGCCATTCCGGTCAAAAAAAGGGCCGTGGTTGCTACAACCACCGGCAGGGCAAAGCGCTTTTCGTGGGCATACAATCCCGGCGCAACGAAAGCCCATCCTTGGTAGATGATCACCGGCAGCGCAACAACAAAGGCCGCCAACAGGCAGACTTTGAGTGGGACCAGAAAGGGGGTCACGACCCCAGTGGCGATCATTCGGGTTCCAGCCGGCAGCGTAGCCATCATCGGCTGCGCCAGTAGATCGTAAATCTGTCCGGACCATGGCAGCAGGCCGAGGAAAACCACCAGAACGGCCATCAGCGCCTTCATCAGACGCCCACGCAATTCCACTAAATGGGAGATGAAACTCTCCGGCAGCAGGCTGTCGGACATCAGGCGTTCGGCGGCAGTGCGTTGGGCGGTTGAGTTGCCGTGACAGGAGTCTGTACAGCTGCATCCAGCGCAACCGAATGCTCGATATCCCGCGATACCCGATGCAAAGAATCGTCTACGCGCCGGACTTCGTCGGCAACGCTTGTATCGATAGCGCGGGCCTCGGCCATCACTTGCTCCTGCATTTTGCGCATTTCATCGACACGAAGCTCGCGATTCACATCGTCCTTGACCTGATTGAAATACCGCTGAGCCCGGCCAATCAACGCCCCTACCGTCCGGGCAACGCGCGGCAGCCGCTCCGGCCCGATCACCACCAAGCCGACGACACCGATCACAACCAGTTCTGAAAAACCGATGTCAAACATTGGAAGGATGGAAAATGGATATGGGCAATAGGGGAAAAAGTCGTCGCACTATCGCCGACAACCGCCTACTTACTACGACACGTGTTTTGTTTTTTCCTTCACTTCCACATCGATGGTATGCCCCAACTGCTGACCGGGGTCAGCCGTAGGCTCCGTGCCATCCTTCATACCGTCTTTGAATCCGCGCACTGCGCTGCCCAAATCCTTGCCGATGTTGGCAATTTTCTTGGTGCCGAAAATCAGCACCACAATGGCCAATACGATCAGCCAGTGGGTAATACTGAAACTGCCCATAGCATTCTCCTCAACGAATTATTTCAAAGCACTGACCATGGGGCCAACAGAATCGGCACCGCCCATGATATGGATGTGCAAATGATACACCTCCTGCCCGCCGACCCTGCCGGTGTTGACGATGGTGCGAAAACCGTCGTCAAGGCCTTGGCTGCGCGCCATTTCGGCCGCCCTGGTCAACATGCGCCCAAGCAACTCCTGATCATCAGCGCTCACATCGTAAAGCGTCGAGATATGGCGTTTCGGGATGATGAGAAAGTGTACCGGACGCTGCGGATTCAGATCGTGGAAAGCGAGGATTTCATCGTCTTCGTAAACTTTGCGGGAAGGAATCTCGCCGCGGCTGATGCGACAGAAAATACATCCGCTCACCGATGGCCCCGGCTATTCTTTTCGTCGATGCCGGAAATACCCTCGCGGCGATGCAATTCGCTCAATACGTCATCGACGCCGAGGTCGAAATGCGTCAACAGCACCATGGTGTGAAACCATACATCGGTGATCTCGCGAACAAGATGCAGCCGGTCGCCGTCCTTGGCCGCCATGATGGTCTCCGCAGCCTCCTCGGCCACCTTTTTACAGATGCTGTCGATTCCCTTGGCATAAAGACCCGCCACATAGGACGAATCAGGAGCAGCCCCCTTGCGTTCACGCAACGTGACTTGTAGTCGATGCAGCACTTCGGCGTCGATCATTTGTATATCTCCTTTGGATCCTTGAGCACCGGATCAACCGCCTGCCAAGCCTCTCCGTCGAGTCGATTGAAGAAGCAACTACGGCGTCCGGTATGGCAGGCGATTTCGCCAACCTGTTCGACCCTGAGCAGGATCACGTCGTCGTCGCAATCCTTGCGGATTTCCACCACTTTTTGGGTATGCCCGGACTCTTCGCCTTTGTGCCACAGCTTGCGGCGCGAACGGGACCAGTAGACGACCTCACCCAACTGCACGGTCTTCTCCAGCGCCTCGCGGTTCATCCAGGCGAACATCAGCACTTCACCGCTGACAGCATCCTGAGCGATCACCGGAACGAGGCCTTGCTCGTCCCAGTTGATTTCGTTGAGCCACTTGGTCATTACAAGCGCACCTCTATACCCTGTTCACGCATGTATTCCTTGGCCTGCCGCACAGTGTACTCACCGTAGTGGAAAATGCTTGCAGCCAGCACGGCATCGGCCTTACCGAGCGACACGCCATCGGCCAGATGCTGCAAGGTGCCAACACCACCGCTGGCGATAACCGGAACTTCCACCGCCTCGGACACCGCCCGCGTCAACTCCAGATCGAAACCGCTCTTGGTACCGTCGCGGTCCATGCTGGTAAGCAGAATTTCGCCGGCGCCGAGCACCTGCACCTGCCGCGCCCAGGCGACCGCATCCATGCCCGTGCCGTTGCGCCCTCCGTGGGTAAAGACTTCCCATCGGCCGGGCGAAGTTTGCTTGGCATCAATGGCGACGACGATGCACTGAGCGCCCACCTTGCCTGCAGCGTCGGCTACCAGTTGCGGATTCTGTACGGCTGCCGTGTTCATGCTCACCTTATCGGCGCCGGCATTGAGTAGACGGCGCACATCGTCAACACAACGCACCCCCCCCCCCACGGTGAGAGGAATGAACACCTGCTCTGCCACCTGGCTCACTACGTCGAGAATAATGTTGCGCTGATCGGAGCTGGCGGTAATGTCGAGGAAGGTGAGTTCGTCGGCACCCTGCTCGTCGTATCGGCGGGCGATTTCTACTGGATCACCGGCATCACGCAACTCGACGAAATTGACCCCTTTGACGACACGACCGGCGTTGACGTCAAGACAAGGGATGATGCGCTTGGCTAGCATTTTGGTAGGGGGAGGGCGGCCGTGACCGACTTATTCCTAGCCCTTCGCCGCAGAAAGCTTGTCGGCTTCGGCCTGAGCCTTTTTAAAGTCGAGCTGGCCTTCATAAATCGCCCGCCCGGTGATCGCTCCGGTGATGCCTTCCTCGGCGACGGCGCACAATGCTTTGACATCCTTGATACTGGCTACGCCGCCGCTGGCGATGACCGGAATACGCAAGGCCTGGGCCAGCTTGACCGTGGCTTCTATGTTGACGCCGGAGAGCATGCCGTCGCGGCCGATGTCGGTATAGATCACCGCCTCAACCCCGTAATCCTCGAATTTCTTTGCCAGATCGATGACATCGTGGCCGGTCAGCTTGGACCAGCCGTCCACGGCCACCTTTCCGTCCCTTGCATCGAGGCCGACGATGATGTGGCCTGGAAAGGCCGTACAGGCATCGTGCAGAAAACCGGGATTCCTCACCGCGGCTGTGCCGATGATGACGTAGGTGATGCCGTCGTCGAGGCAGCGCTCTATGGTGTCCAGATCGCGAATGCCGCCGCCGAGCTGCACCGGGATCTCGTCACCCACTTCTTTCAGGATGGTTTTGATGGCTACCGCATTCTTCGGCTTGCCGGCAAAAGCACCGTTCAGATCGACCAGATGAAGGCGTCGTGCCCCCTGAGCAATCCAGTGCCGCGCCGTCGCAGCCGGGTCTTGCGAAAACACCGTAGCATCGTCCATCGCCCCCTGTTTGAGGCGCACACAATGCCCGTCCTTAAGGTCAATGGCGGGAATCAGCAGCATAGTCAGGTCGAATCGAAAACAGGCAGGTTGCCAGAAATTGAGTGGGGACAGGGATTCAGGGACGCCAGCGCATGAAGTTGCCGAGCAGTTGCAAACCCGTCTGAGCGCTTTTTTCCGGGTGGAATTGAACGGCGACGATGTTATCGCGCGCTATGGCGCTGGTAAAGGGGATGCCGTATTGCGTCATCGCGGCAGCCACCGCGAAGTCGGCCGGTTCGACATAGTAACTGTGCACGAAGTAAAAACGCGAGTTGTCTGCGATTCCATTCCAGAGCGGATGAGCGCTTACCTGCCGCACCTCGTTCCAACCCATGTGTGGCACCTTGAGACGACCGCCGTCGACAGCAACCATAGCCGTAGCAGGAAAGCGGCAGACCCTTCCGGGCAATACGCCAAGCCCGGCTACGTCGCCCTCCTCGCTGTGCTCGAAAAGCATCTGTAGACCTATGCAGATGCCGAGGAAAGGCTTTTCCGCAGCGGCCCTGATCACCGCCGCGCGCAGGCCGCGGGCATCGAGTTCGCGCATACAGTCGGGCATAGCCCCCTGTCCGGGCACTACGACGCGATCGGCCGCTGCGACCAGCGCCGGATCGGCGGTAACCACAACACGACCGCCTTCCGCCACATGCTCGATGGCCTTGGCTACGGAACGCAGGTTGCCCATGCCGTAGTCGACAACCGCGACAGTACTCATCGTCTTGCCCGGAATTAGCCCTGGAGGCTGCCCTTGGTGGAAGGAATGCCGTTGCTACGCGGATCGACCTCTGCCGCCACGCGCAAAGCACGACCGAATGCCTTGAATACCGTCTCAGCCTGATGGTGGGCATTTTCGCCGCGCAGATTGTCGATATGCACAGTAATCGCGGCATGATTGACCATGCCCTGAAAGAACTCCCGCACCAGGTCCACATCGAACTCGCCGATCATGGCGCGCGTGAACGGAAGCGCATACACCAGGCCGGGGCGACCGGAAAGGTCAACCACAACGCGAGAAAGAGCCTCGTCCAGCGGCACGTAGGCATGTCCGTAGCGACGCAATCCATTCTTGTCGCCGACAGCCTGGGCCAGCGCTTGGCCGAAAGTAATGCCGATGTCCTCAACTGTATGGTGGGCGTCGATGTGCAGGTCGCCCTTGGCTTCGACCGATAGATCGATCATGCCGTGGCGGGCGATCTGATCCAGCATGTGGTCGAGGAAACCGATCCCGGTGTTAAGGGACGACGTGCCCGTACCGTCCAAATCGAGGCGCACGGTAATCCGGGTTTCGAGGGTGTTGCGAGAAATTTCGGCTTGCCGCATGGCGTGGAGGAACTCGGTTGGAACGGGGAGTCGAAAAGCAACCGCATGATACCATTTCGCCCTGTCTGCGCATGTCCGCGCGCCCTCTCCCTCGCACGAACAGAATTCCATGAGCCGCTACTGGAGCGATACCGTCCGCCAATTGACGCCCTATGTTCCGGGTGAGCAACCCAAGCTACCCAATCTGGTCAAGCTCAATACCAACGAAAATCCCTACGGGCCATCGCCCCACGCCATCGCCGCGATGCAGACCGAACTCGGCGACAACCTCCGCCTCTATCCTGACCCGACGGGGGAAAAGTTGAAACGGGCCGCCGCCCGTTTCTTCGGGCTGGAAACCCACAACGTCTTCGTCGGCAATGGCTCCGACGAAGTTCTGGCCCACGTATTTCTTGCTCTGCTCAAGCATGACAAGCCCGTATTGTTTCCAGACATCACCTATAGCTTCTATCCGGTGTATTGCGGGCTCTACCGGATCGATTACCGGATGCTGCCGCTCGACGAAGGTTTTCGCCTCCGTCCGGACGACTACCGGCAGGCCAATGGCGGCATCATTTTCCCCAATCCCAACGCCCCTACCGGAATTCTGCTCGGACTCGACGACGTCGACCGCATCGCGGCCGACAACCCGGAGTCGGTGGTAGTCGTGGATGAGGCTTATGTCGATTTTGGCGGCGACACCATTCCCACCGCAGCGACCCTGATCGCCCACCGACCCAATCTGCTGGTCGTGCAAACCCTGTCGAAGTCCCGCTCTCTGGCCGGGCTTCGGGTCGGCTACGCGCTCGGCCAGACGGACTTGATCGAGGCACTGGAGCGGGTCAAAGACAGTTTCAATTCCTACCCGCTGGATCGCCTGGCCTTATCCGGCGCCGCTGCCGCGCTGGATGATCGCGCGCATTTCGAAACCACCCGCCTGGCGGTGATGCAAACCCGCGAACGGCTCAGCGCCGACCTTACGGCCCTGGGCTTCGAGGTACTACCGTCGGCAGCGAATTTCGTTTTCGCCCGCCACCCACAACGCGACGGTGCGGAACTGGCGCAGGCGCTACGCTCACGCAGCATCATAGTGCGCCATTTCAAACTACCGCGTATCGATCAGTTCCTGCGCATCACGATCGGCACCGATGCACAATGCAACGCGCTGGTGGCCGCGCTCAAAGAAGTTCTCGAATAAAGCTGCCACGACACATTACCCCTTCGGATTGCGCCATCAGCCTTTGTAACGCAACTCCGCCGCACGGGCATGGGCGGTGAGGCGCTCACCGTGGGCTAGGGTCGAGGCCACCGGACCGAGGCTCGCCGCCCCGGCCTGTGAGACATCGATCAGGCTTGACCGCTTCTGGAAATCGTAGACGCCGAGCGGACTTGAAAAACGCGCGCTGCGCGAGGTCGGCAGTACGTGATTAGGGCCTGCACAGTAGTCACCGAGCGACTCCGATGCATAGGGTCCGATGAAAATCGCGCCGGCGTTGCGAATCTTGTCCACCAGCGGCCGCGGATCAGCTACCGACAGTTCGAGATGTTCCGGCGCAATGCGGTTCGCCACGACGCAGGCCTCTGCAAGATCGGCGACATGGATCAAGGCACCGCGACCGGACAGCGATGCGGTAATAGTTTCCCGACGCGGCATATCAGGCAGCAGGCGAAGGATGCTCGCCGCCACCGCGTCGAGATAGGCAGCATCGGGACAGAGCAGGATCGACTGAGCCAGTTCGTCATGTTCGGCTTGAGCAAACAGGTCCATCGCCACCCAGTCGGGGTCGCTGCTGCCGTCCGCGATGATGAGGACTTCCGAGGGCCCTGCCACCATATCGATCCCCACGATGCCGAAGACGCGCCGCTTGGCGCTGGCGACATAGGCATTGCCCGGACCGACGATCTTGTCCACCTGGGGAATGGTCTGGGTGCCGTAAGCCAAGGCCGCCACGGCCTGCGCGCCACCGATGGTGAACAACCGGTCCACACCGACCAAATGCGCGGCACCGAGCACCAGCGGATTGCGCCCGCCGCCCGGCGTCGGCGTGACCATGATAAGTTCACCAACGCCCGCTACCTTGGCAGGTAGGGCATTCATCAGCACCGACGACGGATAGGCCGCCTTGCCGCCGGGAACGTAGAGCCCGACCCGATCCAGCGGCGTGATTTTCTGGCCGAGGCGGGTACCGTCGGCTTCGGTGAACTCCCAGGATTCGGCCTTCTGCCGCTCATGATAGGCGCGCACCCGCTTAGCGGCGGTTTGCAGTGCTGCCTTCTGCGTCTCGGGCAAAACGTCGAACGCCGCGGCCAATTCGGCCTTGGGCAATTCCAGCCCGGCCATGTCCGCCACCGGCAAACGGTCGAATCGGCGCGTATAGTCGAGAACGGCAGCATCGCCGAGGGTACGGACATTGGCAAGAATCTCCGCTACGGCCCGTTCGATTGCGTCGTCGGCGGAGTCGTCGAATGCCAACAGGCGTTTCAGCTCGGAAAGAAACTCCGGCTGCCGCGTACTCATCCGACGGATGAACAACGGCGCACTCATCCCGCCGCTTTCGCGAAGGCCTCGATTACCGGTTGCAGCAGTTCGCGCTTCACCTTGAGCGATGCCTGATTGACCACCAGTCGCGACGAGATGGTCATGATCTCCTCCACTTCCAGCAGATTATTGGCCTTCAGCGTAACGCCGCTCGATACCAGATCGACGATGGCATCAGCGAGCCCGGCCAGCGGGGCCAGTTCCATCGAGCCGTAGAGCTTGATCAAGTCCACATGCACACCCTTCGCGGCGAAATGCTCACGCGCGGTCTGCACATACTTGGTCGCCACCCGTAGCCGCGCGCCACGCCGCACCGCGGCCGCATAGTCGAAGCCGGCAGGAACCGCCACGCACATCCGGCATTTGGCGATATTCAGATCTACCGGCTGGTAAAGGCCCGCACCACCGTGTTCGAGCAGCACGTCCTTGCCGGCGATGCCGAGATCGGCCGCGCCATACTGGACATAGGTCGGCACGTCTGACGCGCGTACGATAACGACCCGCACGTCGTCGCGATTGGTGCCGATGATCAGCTTGCGCGATGATTCCGGACTTTCCGCCGGAACGATCCCCGCCGCGGCCAGCAGCGGCAGGGTTTCCTCGAAGATACGGCCCTTGGAGAGAGCGATGGTGATTCCATTCATGGCTTTATTTTACCCGGCGAACCTTCGCCCCCAGCGCCGCGAGCTTCTGTTCCAGCCGTTCGTAGCCGCGATCGAGGTGGTAGATGCGCTCGATCAGTGTCTCGCCCTTGGCCACCAGTCCGGCAACCACCAGGCTGGCCGAGGCGCGCAGATCGGTAGCCATCACTGTCGCACCGTCGAGTCCGGCAACGCCGCGAACCACCGCCGTGTTGCCGTCAATGCGGATATCTGCGCCGAGGCGGATCAGTTCGACCGCGTGCATGAAGCGATTCTCGAAAATGGTTTCGCGAATCACCGCCGCCCCCTCGGCCACCGCATTGAGAGCCATGAACTGCGCCTGCATATCCGTCGGGAAAGCCGGATACGGCGAGGTGCGGATCGAAACCGCATTCAGCCGCACCGGCGCCTTGAGTCTGATTGAATCGCGGGTGGTCTCGATCTCGCAACCGGCATCCATCAGCTTGTCGATCACGGCGTCGAGGTAAGCCGCCGATGTACCGCGCAAGCAGATGTCGCCGCCGGTTGCCGCCGCCGCACACAGGTAGGTTCCGGTTTCGATCCGGTCGGGCATGATGCGGTATTCGCAACCGTTGAGGCGTTCAATGCCACGAATGCGAATGACGTCGGTGCCGGCACCTGAAATCTGCGCGCCCATCGCCACCAGGCAATTCGCCAGATCCACCACTTCCGGTTCGCGTGCCGCGTTCTCGATCACCGTTTCGCCATCGGCGAGGCAGGCCGCCATCATCAGGTTTTCGGTACCGGTCACGGTGACCATATCGGTAAACAGCCGGGCGCCCTTGAGCCGAAGCGATTTGGCATGCACATAGCCCTGCTCGACCGCGATTTCCGCCCCCATCGCATGGAGACCCTTAATGTGCTGGTCCACCGGCCGGGCACCAATGGCGCAGCCCCCTGGCAGCGACACGCGGGCTTCGCCGCAACGCGCCAGCAGCGGGCCCAGCACCAGGATCGAGGCACGCATGGTCTTCACCATTTCGTACGGGGCCACTGGATTGGTCAACGCCGAAGCATCGAGCGTTACCTGGTCGCCCGCCCGGCCGACACGCACTCCCATCTGCGCCAGCAGCTTGAGCATGGTAGCGATATCGTTGAGGTCGGGTACGTTGCTAAAGCTCACCGGCTCACGAGTCAGCAAAGCCGCGCAGAGTAGCGGCAGCGCCGCATTTTTTGCGCCGGAGATGGATATCTCGCCCTTGAGCGCTACGCCGCCTTCGATCAGCAGCTTATCCACGCGCTGCTTCCCATTCTTCAGGTGTCAGCGTTTGCAGCGACAGCGCGTGCAACGCGCCGGAATCGAGATGATCGCGCACCGTCTGCATCACGCGCTGCTGGCGTTTGACGCGACTGAGGCCAGCAAATTCGGTGCTGACGATCAAGGCTTGAAAATGGTGGCCGTCGCCTTCGACGACGAGGTGGGCGCACGACAGCCCGGCGGCAATCCAGTTTTCGATCTGTTGTGGTTCAAGCATGGTTCACACCCTCAATTTATAACCGCGCCCGAGCAACAACAGCGCGGCTACAGTCAATGCGCAAAGACAACCGACGACGACGGCCAGACTCAACCAGGGCGAAACATCGGACATGCCGAAGAAGCCGTGGCGAAAGCCGTCGATTATGTAGAACACCGGGTTGTAACGCGAGACCTGCTGCCAGAACGGCGGCAGGGAATGTATCGAATAAAAAACCCCAGAAAGAAAGGTCAAAGGCATGATGAGGAAATTCTGGAAAGCGGCGAGCTGGTCGAATTTGTCCGCCCACAGCCCCGCCAGCACCCCCAGGGTCCCCAGCAAAGCGCCGCCAAGCACTGCGAATGCGGCGACCCAAGCCAGCTGATCGAACTGGAGCGGCGCGAAGAAGACCGTCACCAACAGCACACCGAGCCCTACTGCAAGCCCGCGGAGGACCGCAGCGAGGACAAAAGCAGCAAAGAAGGCAAAATTCGAGATGGGCGGCAGCAGGATGAAAATGATACTGCCCATCACCTTGGACTGAATCAGCGACGACGACGAATTGGCGAAAGCGTTCTGTAACAGCGACATCATCACCAATCCCGGCACCAGGAAGGCCGTGTAGGGCAGCGCGTCATAGACCTGCACATGGCCTTCGAGGACATGGGAAAAAATCAGCAGGTAGAGCATCGCTGTCAGGATCGGCGCGGCAAGCGTCTGAAAGCCGACTTTCCAAAAACGCAAGACTTCCTTGTAAAGCAGGGTGGTGAAGCCGGTCACGATGGCAGCTCCTCCTGGCCCATGATTTTGACGAAGACATCTTCTAGATCGGGCTGCGCCGTCGTCATGTCTTCCACCACAGCGCCGGCGGCGCGAATTTCGGCAAGAACACGCTCAACTTGGCTGAAGTGCTCGAAGGCAATGACCCAATGGTCACCCTGCCTCTCCGCCCGTGCGGACTGCAACGCAGGTAGCGGTGCCCCGCCCTCTAGGCGCAGACGCAGGGTATGGGCGGAAAAACGTCGCAGAAGATTAGAGGTACTATCCAGGGCGACGATGCGGCCATTCTTCATCATGGCGATCCGACCGCAGAGATTTTCGGCCTCTTCCAGATAGTGAGTGGTCAGCACAACGGTGTGGCCCTCGCCATTCAGGCGGCGGATAAACCCCCACAAGGTCTGCCGCAATTCCACATCGACGCCCGCCGTCGGTTCGTCGAGGACGATGACCGGGGGACGGTGCACCAGGGCTTGAGCCACTAGCACGCGACGCTTCATACCGCCGGAAAGCGCGCGCATGCCGACGTCAGCCTTGGCGGTCAGATCGAGATTGGCAAGAATTTCGTCGATCCAATCGTCGTTGTGCCTGATGCCAAAATAGCCAGACTGGAACCGCAGGGTCTCGCGCACCGAGAAAAACGGATCGAATACGATTTCCTGAGGTACCACGCCGAGCTGCCGCCGGGCCTTGCGGTAGTCCTGTTGAACATCGTGGCCCATGACCCAAAGCCGGCCGGCATCGGGGCGAACCAAGCCGGCCAGCGCCGAAATCAAGGTTGTCTTGCCGGCACCATTGGGGCCCAGGAGACCAAAAAACTCTCCCTGCCCAATCTCCAGATCGATACCTGCCAGAGCGACCAATTCACGATAGCGCTTGGTCACCTGGCTGACGCGAATCGCCGGGCTCATGGATAACGCAGGAAAAGGAATCAGTCGAGAGGCAGCAACTCAGCGACGCCATAGACGTCAGCCAAGCTGAGGAGACTTTTCGGTGCATTGACGATACGGATCGAACGGCCTAACGCCTTCGCCGCGCGTATCCAGCCGAACACGACGGCTAGAGCGGAGGAGTCCACCGCCGACACAGCGACGAGATCGACCTGCGTACAGGAGTTCGCGATCGCATCCACCCCTTCGGCCAGCAAAACCTTGGCAGATGCAATTGTCATCGCTCCATCGACGGCAGCGGTTTGGCCTTGTTGCCGGATCATTTCTTCGCTACGGCTTCCCCGGCCTTGTTCTTGGCCTGGAGCGACTTGATGAGTCCATCGATACCATCATTGCCGATTTCCTGGCGGAACTGGTCGCGATAGCTGGTCACCATGCTGACGTCGGCGATTACTACGTCATACACTTTCCAGCTGGCGTTGTTCTTTTCCAGGGCATAGTCGATTCCTATGGGTTTCGCCCCAGGCTGGCGGATTTCGGTACGGACGGTGACATCGGTCTCGCCGACGGCCATCTTCAGAGGTTTGAAATCAACTGTCTGATTCTTGTAGGCGGTCAGGGCGTTTGAATAGGTACGGACCAGCAACGTACGGAACTCTTCGGCAAGCGCACTTTGCTGTGCAGGGGATGCTTGTCGCCATGCCTTCCCTACGGCCTGGGCGGTCATACGCTGAAAGTTGAAATGCGGCAGCACCTTGACCTCCACCAGTTCCACGGCCTTTTTGGTGCTACCACTCTGGATCTCCTTGTCCTTGCGCAGGATATCCAGCACTTCGCTGGTCACGTTGCGCACCAGAACATCGGGCGCAACTTCCTGCGCCAAAGAAACCGAACTCATCAGCACAGCCGCCATAAAACCAATCAACCGTTTCATTGCATCTCTCCAACCAGGTCAGTCAGGTGGTTATTCATCGTTGTCCGGCAGCCGCGGTGCGGCACCGTCATACACCAGGTTACGCCGACGCTGCAAATAGGCATCCCTGATATACGAATATTTGTCCAGAGCCGCCTCTTCGATCACCTTGTCGGCCGGCAGCAGTGCCGCCCGATCGCTAATCAAGCGGGTGGCCACGAGGACGTTGCGCGAGGCGACACTTTCTACGTTGCCCACCGGATCTGCTGCCAGATCAAACGCAAGACCGGCTGTATCGCGCACGTTGCGCGGCCCGAAGACCGGCAACACCAAATAAGCGCCGGTCGGCGAACCCCAGCGGCCAAAGGTCTGGCCGAAATCCTCGTCGTGCTTATCGACGCCGAGGTCCGAGGCGACATCCATAAAGCCGAACACACCTAAAGTGGTGTTCACCATGACTCGGCCAAAGTCGTTGATCGCCTCAGGCATCTTTCCCTGTAATGCATTATTGACGCCAATAAATACGTCGGCGATGTTGCCGAAGAAATTGGCCACACCGTTACGTGCCGTAACCGGCAACGTCGCCTCATAGCCCCGCGCGACCGGCTTAATCACCGCCTTATCCAATCCGTCGTTGAAAGCAAACATGGCACGATTGAAGCCCTCGACCGGATCGCGCGGATTGCCCGACGAGGCGCAGCCGCCCAGCAGACCGGCAATCACCAACGCCAAGACGATTCGAACATGCATGCGAGCAACAATCATCACGACAGCATCCTTCCGCAAATCACTTGCCCACCGGTTCGGCAGCCTTGTTGAACATGAATTGGCTGATCAACTTCTCCAGCACGACTGCCGACTGGGTTTTCTTAATCGTGTCGCCGGCCTTCAACACCTCGGTATCGCCCCCCACATCGAAACCAACGTATTGCTCACCAAGCAGGCCGGACGTATTTATGGTTGCGAAAGTATCGCGCGGAAAGCGGTAGCGAGTATCGATTTGCATCGACACCATCGCCACGTAATTCTCCGCATCGAACTTGATCTCCGATACGCGGCCGACGACGACGCCGGCACTTTTGACCGCTGCGCGCACCTTCAAGCCACCGATGTTATCAAACTTGGCCTGCACCATATATGTTTCGCCTCCGGTCGATCCGCTCAGATTACCTACTTTAAGCGCAAGGAAACCCAAGGCAACAAGGCCGATGGCAACGAAAAATCCGACCCAGAGGTCAAGTGTGGCACGATTCATTTAGGCACCCCGGAACATGAAGGCAGTTAGGATAAAGTCAGCCGCTAGGATCGCAAGCGAAGAAGTCACAACGGTACGCGTCGTCGCCCCTGAAACGCCTTCAGCAGTAGGTTCGGCGTCATAGCCTTCGAACACTGCGATCCAACTGATGATGACGCCGAAGACGAAACTCTTGATCACGCCATTGAGGATGTCCTCACGGAAGTCGACCGAAGCCTGCATCTGCGACCAGAAAGATCCTTCATCGACACCGATCAGCTTGACGCCGACCAAGTACCCGCCGAACACGCCCATCGCAGAGAATAGTGCCGCCAGAAGCGGCATCGACAATACTCCGGCCCAGAAACGCGGAGCGACAACACGGGCAATAGGGTTCACCGCCATCATTTCCATTGCAGAGAGCTGTTCCGTAGCTTTCATCAGTCCGATTTCAGCGGTAATCGCCGATCCGGCACGGCTAGCAAAAAGCAGGGCCGCAACCACCGGCCCCAGCTCACGGACCAACGATAGCGCAACCAAAATGCCCAAAGCTTCCGACGAACCATAACGCTGCAAGGTATCGTAGCCCTGAAGGCCGAGCACCATACCGACAAACATGCCGGACACGAGAATGATGATGAGCGAGAGAACCCCGGTGAAGTAGATCTCACGAATGGTCAGACCGAAGCGACGCAACGACGTCCCGGAATGAAGGAATATCGCCAGGAAAAAACGGCTGGCAAACCCCAGGCGCCAGATGCGGTCGGTCACGCGACGACCAAGACCGCGGATGCTGGCAATAATTTTAGTGAACACGCGGCACCTCGCGCAGGATGGCATCGCCGTAGGGACGTGCAGGATACTGGAAGGGTACAGGCCCGTCGGCCTCACCCCAGACGAACTGATGGACGTAGGGCGCCTTCGAATTACGGATTTCCTCCGCCGTACCTTCAGCGACAATTTTTCCTTCAGAAACAAAATAGACGTAATCGACGATTTTCAACGACTCCTGAACATCGTGAGTAACTACGATCGAACAGGCGCCGAGAGCGTCGTTAAGAGTACGAATCAGCTGCCCGACAATGGAAAGTGAAATCGGATCGAGCCCGGCGAAAGGCTCGTCATACATGATGAGCATCGGATCGAGGGCAATGGCACGAGCTAACGCCACCCGCCGCGCCATACCGCCAGAAAGCTCCGACGGCATCAGATGATGGACTCCGCGGAGACCCACCGCATTCAGCTTCATCAACACCAGATCGTGGATCAGCTGGTCCGGTAGGTCGGTATGCTCGCGCATCTGAAAGGCCACGTTGTCGTATACCGACATATCGGTGAACAGAGCTCCGAACTGGAACAGCATTCCCATGCGTCGGCGTAGCGCGTAAAGCGCATCATCGCCGAGTTCATGCACCACTTGGCCACCCACGCTGACATAGCCCGAGGTCGGCTTCAGTTGCCCGCCGAGCAAACGTAGAGTGGTCGTCTTGCCACAGCCGCTGGAACCCATAATAGCGACCACCTTGCCGCGATGGATTTCCATGTTTATACCGGTCAAAACCGGGCGGTTATCATAAGCAAAGCTGAGGTTGCTGATTTTTACCAGCGGTTCTACAGGCACGGAGCAAAGACCCAAGAATTAAAACTGCGCATTCTAGCAGCCTGTGGAGCGTAGCCGGGAACATAGGAAGCCGGCAGCCCACGAAGCGCAAAACAATGACCGCTTCTCTGCAACGCCCGCTATCCGATTGACGTACAGGCGGGAGTTGCCCCGTCGCGGGGATGCTAGAATCGGTCATTCGAACTGGTTGCTCCGTACGCGTGCTGCCAAGTCTATGAATATATACAGAGGCTGGGGCGATGACATCCAAAAGCCGGAGCGGATGGCGCACTTAGCGCGCCGGCCGAGCCAAATGGAATATGGCACCTGAGGCTCTGCCCGGTAATGTAAAGGAATTGCTCTATGGATAGATTTCCCGCTCTCAGGCTAATTCTGCGCTTTGGAGGAACCGCAGCGATCATCCTCGCAGTTCTGATTGGTGCAGGTATTACCGGCCTGCTTTGGTCGATGCTAGGATGGCCGGCGCTTTTTATTGGGCTTGCTGCCGCAGCTCTCTCGTACATTCTCGTTAAGAGCTACGTCGAAATTGTGTCAATCGTTACTGAAATGGTGCATTAGCAACGCTGACGAAACCAGACCGGACAAGCGCCATTGACTCAGTTTCCATTGCTGACGGAAAAAGAGAAAGAGCAACCCGAACAATCTGCGGCCTGACTATGGCGCTTTGTCAGCAGACTGCCCATCACTTCCTGTACCGTTGAGATACATCAGCAAATTGTGCTTCATTTGATCCAATGCTGTCGCCGTAACCTTCAACTGCTTGTCGTTGATACCCGCAAGGATATGGGCGTTGAACTGATGGGTTACGTCGCGCATCATCCTGATTAAGCCCTTCTTGCTGTCCTGGCTGAGAAAAATTCGCTTAATCCGTCGGTCTTTAGGGTCAGGGTCACGGCGCACCAAACCGCTGCGCTCCAGGCGGTCAATCAAGCCACCAATCGCAACTTTGCCAATATCAAGCTCTTCCGCTAGTTGCGACTGGGTCATACCTTCGGCACGCGACAGATAAGCGAGTACCCACCATTGCGAACGGGTAATGTTCAGCGGTTTCAGACAGCGATCGAAGGCACTGCGTCGAAGCCGAGAAACATCATGGATCAGGAAGCTGACACGAAGTTCCCAATCAGTAGTATCAGGTGGTGCCATAGCTAGCGGTTCCACAAAGTGTCATTATCGAAGACTATTATAGTAAGCGTGCGCATAGTATAACCGCAATCAGCTCCGCAATCGCCCGTCACCGATTTGATCAAGATAGGCCCTCTCTCAGAAGAACACTTACTTTTGCACCCAGCTCACCCTAGGCGCTCCACACCAGGGCAATCGCATGAATGCCGACGTCGCGAACTGCCGATGGCAGCGGTCTGCGGGGTGTTTGGCGGGAGCGGATGACTCTGTTGAAATAGAGGCATGGTCAGAGGAGCAGCCGGACTGGTTCCGGCGCTATCTGAAGCTGGAGCATGGCATTCCTCGCACAACACCTTTGGTCGCGTCTTCGCGGCGATTGATGCTGAGGAATTTGGAGCAGTCTTTCGACGTTGTGCAAAATTTCTCCCGCGCGTTTCAGCGCCGTACCGGATCGGATGCCCCATGGGTTCGATGAGGTCGTGGAGCAAGATCTGGCCGGCTCGAGATGCGCAGCTGTTATGTCTTCGATAAGATCGACTGTCTCCGTGCCCAGGAACGGTCGCGGGACCTAAAGTCGTCTGCCGTGATTGCTTCCGATCGCACGATCAAGGGCAAAACCACGCTGGAGCATCGCTTCTACATTACCAGCCTGCCGGCCGACGCCGCACGACCGAATCGAGCCGTGCGCACACTGGCGGGTAGAGAACAGCCTGCACTGAGCATGGACGTGGTCTTTGGCGACGACCGGATGCGCGCGCGAAGAGCGCTATGCCGCCCACAACTTTGCCGTGCTGCGCCATTTCGCCTTGAATCTCATCCGCTGCGCCCCGTCAAGCGCAAGGGTGGTCTCAAAGTCCGCCGCATCATCGCTGCAACCCCTAATACCTATCGCACTCAATTGCTCGGACTTGGCTGACGTTCATGCGATTGCCCTGCGCTTCACACGGCCATTACCCAGGAACTTGATTAGTTTTGTTACACTAATGTACTATGTGCCACATAATGGTAATATTTAATACATTAGAGTATCGAGCCTGAAGTTATCCATTGGCCAGCAAAGCCCAATCGCTGAACAAATCGTTTCGTTATGTCAGCTATTTGAGTTGCCGGACTGCGACCACTCCGCGGGATTCATCAAAATCACGCTTGCCCAGGAGAACGCTTGCAGTGAATACGGGTATTCAATGAGATTTTTGTGGGTTTTAAGCTGCAATTTTCCGATCCCCCGAACGCATCAGGCAGCTCAGCGATTAACGAATTACCAGTGGAACACCATCAACAACCATTTCGACTCAAGGAGAACAGTATGCGAGGAATCAAAGGCAAAGTCGCCATCGTTACCGGAGGAGGCAGCGGAATCGGGCGCGCAATCGCGCTTCGGCTTGCTGCGGAAGGCGCAACGGTTGGCGTATTCGATGTTCGCCCGGAAGGTGCGGCTGAAACCGTCTCAGCCATCGAGGCTACCGGTGGCAAAGGCCGTGCGGTGACATGCGATATAACTGACTACGGAGTAGTGGTCAATGCAGTCAAATCGTTCGAAAGCGCGGTTGGAGCCGGCACCGACATTCTGGTGAATAACGCCGGATGGGATATTACAATGCCATTCCTCAAGACCGAGCAGGCATTCTGGAAGAAGGTCGTCGACCTCAACTGGTACGGCCCGCTCCATGTCACCCACGCCGTCGGTCAAGGAATGGCAGAGCGCAAAAGCGGCCGCATCATCAACATCGCCTCCGATGCAGGTCGCGTTGGATCCACCGGCGAAGCGGTCTACTCCGGCTGTAAGGGTGCAACCATAGCATTTGGCAAGGCGCTTGCCCGCGAGTTGGCGCGCAGCAATGTACTGGTTAACACCGTATGCCCTGGCCCCACAAATACCCCGGCGATGGCGGCGTCGATGGGAACCGGCGACAGCGGACGGAAGATCATGGAAGCGCTGGTGCGCGCAGTACCCCTCGGCCGTATCGCCGAGCCCGAAGATCTCGCCGGCACCATCGCATTCCTCGCCAGCGACGATGCGGGATTCATCACCGGCCAGACGATCAGTGTCTCGGGCGGCCTGACGATGCACGGATAGTGGACTTGCCGGGCTTGCAAAGTTTCGCGGGCCCGCATTTTTCAGCAAGAAATCTATGTTTCAGAGCGCAACCCGCTCATTCTCATAACGCAGACGCGAGAACCAGCCATGTCGAATGCAGATGTCACACGTAAAGTCCATGTGGACGACCCAACCCAGCTCATCCGTACAGAAAACAAGGGCGGCGTGCTGCTGGCAACAATCGACATGCCCGGCCGCACAATGAACGTTTTTTCATGGGCGCTGATGGATGCACTCGAAATGCTGATCGAGCGCATCCGATCAGACATCACGATCACGAGCGCAGTAATCACCTCAGGGAAACCGTCATTTCTCGCTGGCGCCGATCTGGACATGGTCAACGGTTTTGCCGAACTTGCCGAGAACGCGACGCCGGAAGTTGTGCATGAAACGACCGGCCGCCTGGGACGGTTGTTCGTTCGCCTCGAAGCGCTTCCCAAACCGACGGTAGCAGCGGTCAACGGGCTGGCCCTGGGCGGCGGACTGGAGTTGGCGATGTCCTGTTCCTACCGCATCGCCATGGACGATCCTCGGATTCAGCTCGGACTACCTGAAATCAAACTCGGACTTCTCCCCGGCGGCGGCGGCACGCAACGCATGCCGCGCCTGATGGGCATCGAAAAAGCCTGTGAACTTTTGCTCAACGGTCTTTCCGTCGCACCGCGCGAGGCAAAGACATTAGGCCTGGTGAACGAGGTGGTTGCAGCGGATCAACTGGTGCCTCGCGCACTAGCTGTTGCCGCCGATCTGGCGAGCAAGGGAATATGGCCGAAGCTGCCACAAAAACTCGATCCGGGCCCTTTCGATCTTTCCGCTCCGGATGCCGTTCGCCAGATTACCAAGCACCTCGGTTATTCCGAGGAGACGGTCGCGAAATACCCCGCATACAACGCCATAACTAGGGCCGTTGTCGAGGGTGCCGATCTGCCGATGGAACAAGGCGACAGCAACGAAATGTGGCGTTTTGTCGATCTAATGGTCGATGAAGCTAAAACGGCGGCCAACATGCTTCGCACGCTTTTCCTCAACCGGCAGATTGCCGATAAGCTGGTCGCCGGTATACCTCCGGAAGCGCGCAATTGCCGATTTAGCGTACAAGCGAGCGGCAAGGCGGCAGTGGCACTCGCTGCCGCCTTGTCGGCAGCAAAAGCCTCGCTCGTCGCCGCCGACGTCGCCGGGGAGGCAGATATCGTTATCCGCGGCGTTGACCAGCAGACAACGGACGCTGCGCATCTCATTCTTCTCGACGACGCGGAAGACTGCCTGGCTGAAGGCAACACCGGCATTGTGTTGAAGAGTTCCCCCCAATACGGGCTTGCCTTGGAAATCGTGCAGTCTCAACCCAACGAAAACGCCAAGGGCCGAGCGCTTGCCCTCGCCAAACGATTACGTGCAACGCCTTTTATTCATTCCGGCACAAAATCCCTCCTCGCGGCGCTTTCTGCTGCCGCCTCATCAGCGCGCTCCGCCGGGATCGACGAAAATGGAATACTGCTCGCGCAAGCTCTTGCCGCCTCGCATTTCCAGGCAGCAGGCTCCCTAGGGGACGTGCGATTCGCTGACGTCGCGAGTGTCGTTAGCGGGGTCTATCCTGCATTCACCGGTGGCCCATTTACTTTCATCAGTCTGCTGGGAGAGAAGCGGCTAGCAGAAGATAGGGCGGCTTACGCTAAACACACTCCGCATCTATTTGCCTGACAAGCATCGAGTTCGCCATCTCGTATCTCCTGTTCCTGGTAATTTACTCCCGGTTAAGAAATACGTTTTTCAGGGGCAAGGTCCGTTCTCTGCGGACCTGGCTGACCGAACACATTCTCGGTACCGATAAGCGCTACGCCGAATTTATCCTCGCCGGAGCACAAGTCGTCAGGACGACCTGAGCCGTTCCCTCAGCGCTGAGTTGGCGACTCCGGCTGCTGGGGAACGCTATGGCAACGCTGACAGGAAAAGAAGGTGATGAATGCCACCCGATCGTGGCACATACCGCAATACTTGCCACGGAAAATATCCGCCATCACAATCTTTGCGGCGCCCGCCCGCGGCGCGAAGGGCTGCGGATGGCAATTGCTGCAATCGAGCCACTGGGTGTGCGAGTTATGGGGAAAGCGGACGTAAGGCATCTCCTTGGTATTGCGCATGATCACGTCCAGATTGAGCACGTTCATCGCCGCCGCCGCCTCGAGCCCGGCCCTCGGGCCGATGCCGCCCTCCCGCAACGCACGCATCCAGTCGGGGAATCCGTTTGCATCCTTGGGCAGCGAAGCGACCGCCGTGTCGTGCTTCTGCAAGCGAGGCAGATCAGGATTGTTCGGGTCGTAAAAATCGCTACTTACAACCGCCCGCCGGGCGGGGCTTTCCTCCTCCGGCCGAATCTGCGGTGGATCCGATGGGGAAGCCTGAGCGGCGGACGGCGGAGGATAAGCCCGAAGGAACGCCAAGTATTGCGCTTGGGCTACCGAGATTCCGTAATAACCGAATGCCGCAAGGATCGCCAGAATAATCCGGCGGGCCGACGCAGCACTCACTTCCCGAGTCGCAGGTGGGCAACGCCGCCGTAGCTACCAACCCACAAATCGTCGGCTGCCGAGGAAGCCATGGCAAATACGTTATTCGCAAACAAGCCGTCCGCAACCGTCAACGGCTTGGAGAATTTTTCGTTCTGCCAAGTCACCAGCCCGCTGTTGGTACCGATCCACAGCTTCCCGTCGACCCCAAGATGCAGCATAAAAATATGATTGCCCGGCAGGCCGTCGCTCGTGGTGTAGCTGACCCAGCGCTTGCCGTCATAGCGCGAAAGCCCGCCGCCCCACGTTCCCGCCCAGACGTCTCCATTCCTGTCGATTTCAAGAGCGATTACGTAATTCGGATTGAAGGCCACGTCGACATTGGACAGACCCATCTCCTCCTTCTGCTTGGCGTGATGCGACGAAGCGCGGCCAGGGTCGTTCTTGAACTCAATGGAGTCCTTGACTTTTTCGTAGGGTGCGCCGAGCCCCCTGGAGTGATTCCAGTTGTCCCAGCGCCCCTTGGCGAAACGCGCCATGCCGCCTTCGGTGGCAAGCCAGATGACACCGTTCCGCCCTTCCGCCAAGCCATAGACCCAATCGTTAGGCAACCCGCCCTTGGTGTTCTCGACGGTATAGAGATGCCACTTGCTCCGATCGTCGAACGCGCCGCCGATGACGCGATTGACGCCGGACCACGTGGCGATCCACACATCGCCGTTCTTCGCGGCGACGACGTCGTAGACAAATGCATCCCCGAGGCCCTCCGGAATGTTGTAGTTATTCCATTTCCCGCTGCGTTCGTCGAGGAAGGACAACCCGCCGCCGTAGGTTCCCACCGTCAGCCGGCCGTTAATGCGGCCGACGTAGAAAACGCCGTTGGAGAGCAGCCCGCTTTTACCGTCGAAGAGCTTGTAGCTGTCGTCGCGGGTGTCGTAGCGGACCAAGCCGCCGGACGTACCGACCCAAACGAGAGCGCCGTCGACGAAAATCGATTTGACGTTCTTGCTGCCGACCCTGAAATGGGTGAATTTGGTCGCCGCATTGGCGGCCATCTTGGCCTCCTGCTGCGTTGCCGAGGCGCCGCTCAAAGCCACGGGAGGATGCGACGGCGGAACCTGCGCCCTGGCTCCGGCAGAGATCAGAACCCCGGCCAGCACGGCCATCGTTTTGCGGAATTTGGAATGTTTGATACTCACCGTATTTACCTCGCCTGTTGGTCCACACCGATACGGACCACACCCCGCTTGGTGCCCGCCCAGACATCGCCATTGGGTGCAATCGCCACCGCATACACATTGTTGTCCAGCAGTCCGTCCTTACGCTGGATGTTCTTCCACGACTTGCCGTCGTAGCGGGATACGCCATTATCGGTGCCGAACCAGAACACCCCGTCCGGGCTGCGGGCGATGGCATAGACGATATTCCCTGCCAATCCATCCTTTGTCGTCAGGTTGCTCCATGCCTTGCCGTCGAAACGACTGACCCCGCCACCCCACGTACCCGCCCAGATCGTTTTGTCGGGAGCGGCAAGGATCGAAAAAACGTAGTTTGGATTATAGGAATTCATCCCTGCGACCTGGGTGGTCAGATCGTGCCTCGAGCGCGTGCCCAATCCGGTATTTTCACTCGCTGGCAGGGCCGATACGTTGAACGCACCGAGACCGTCCTTGTGGGTCCACGATTTCCAGCTTTTGCCGTCGAACATGGAAACGCCGCCTTCGGTGCCAAACCAGACACGATTCGCCTCATCGACGCTGATGCCGTAAACCCATTCGTTAATCAGTTCGCGAACATAGGTCTTGAACTTACCGGTCTTCACATCGAAGTGGTTGGCCCCGGCCCAGGTTCCGATCCATAGATCGCCCTTGCGGTCGTTGGCAAAGGCATAAATCCAGTAATCGGCCAGCCCGTGCATCGGAAAATAGGTTTTCCAGGCCCCATCCTTAAGCCGCGAAGCACCTCCAGCATTGGTACCGAACCACTTATAGCCCAGGCTGTCGATCCCTACGGCGAACACATATTCGTTGGCCAAACCGTCCGCTCGCGTATAGGTGTTGCGCGGCTTCTGCGTTTTCAGGTCGATTTCCATTGCGCCGGCGGACGTGCCCACCCAAAGGGCATTGCCGGCAACATCTACGGTCAATGCCCGGGCATAGACATTGCCGCCGATCTCGAACGATTCCAACACGCGCTCCCCGGAAGCCGCAGAGGCCGCAACGGCGGGAAGGAATACCAGCGCAAGCGACACAAGCAGCCGGCCGGGAAGATATCTATAAAACATATTATTAACGTATCGTACGAATATATTGAATGACATCCAGCATTTCCTGGTCGTTCAGGATGCCGAAATAGGGAGGCATGGCCTTTTTCCCCATCTTGAGCGTCTGCATGAGCATGAAATCGGGCTGATTCATTCCCTCGCGCATCGCCAGATTGGGGGTATCCGGCATCATCGGAATCCCGGTAATGCCGTGACACGAAGCACAATGCAGGTTGTATAGCCGCTGCCCACGGGCCAGATCGATGGCACCGGCCTGAGGCGACAGCGAAAGCAGCCAGAGTGCAGAGGCGGTAAACAATGCGTAGGTTTTCACTTTATGCTACTCCTTCTTTTTGCCGCGCCGCGTCGCCTTGCCGGCGCTCTTGGCCTTCTTGACCTTGTCCGCCCACTGCTCGGCGACTTGGACATCTGCTGCCAACCCATGGGTTCCGTTGCGATAGGCGCCGGCCAAAGCCTCCATTGCAGGAAGAAAACCGAGTTCCGCCGCGGTCTTGATCCAGCGCAGAGCCTCGGTTCCCTTGCGCTCGGCGTCAGGAATACCCAGCCCGCCACCGATGTACGCACTTGCCATCGACTCGGCGGCCGATTTGTTCCCCTGCTCGGCGGCCATGGAAATCCATCGGCGGGCCTCCTTCAGGTCCGGTGCGACGCCCTGACCCTCTACGTACATGCCACCGAGGCGGAGCTGGGCATAGGCGTTGTTCTGATCGGCCGCCTTGCGGAAGTATTGAGCCGCTTCCTCGTCGAAGCCGGATTCGTAGTAAATCTCCGCCAGCGTCGCCTGCGCCTCGGCATGCCCGGCATCGGCGGCACGCCTGATCAGAGGAGTCGCCGCCACCACATCCCCCTGCCGATACCGGCTGATTCCGTCGTCGTAGTCCTCCGCAACACCTGCTGCAACGCAGCTACAGTAGAAAAGGAACCCGGCAGCCAGTACAACGTTCACGATTCGCGAAGACCGCATCAATACGTCTCTCATGTTTTCCTCCGTTAATAGCTACGACTTAATTCGATGCCATGCATACTGAACTCCTCAAGCTTCCGGTACAGGCTGGACAGCCCTATTTCCAAGCGCTGCGCGGTAAGCCGCCTGTCTCCGCCGCACTCCTCGAGCGTCTTAGAAATAATTTCGGCTTCAAAACGGCGCAGCTGATCGCGTAGGCTACCGGATGTTGCGGTAGTCTGCCCGGACTCTGTCGCGGAATCCTGCCGGGGTGCTTGGCGCGCGATGTCGGGAGGAATGTCCGCCATCGTTATGCGCCCCCCATCGGCAAGGATATAAGCGCGGTTGATGATGTTTTCCAATTCGCGCACATTACCCGGCCAGGAATATTCGCAAAGAATTTCCTCCGCTTCCGGATCGATGCCTAGCGGAGTCTTTCCGTGACCTGCAATGTTTTGCATCACGTAGCGAATCAGGCGCGGAATATCCTCCTGCCTCTCGCGCAGCGGAGGTGCGGCGATGAGAAATTTCGACAGCCGGAAATAGAGATCCTCGCGGAAGCGTCCCTGCTTGACCATCTCCAGCAGATTGCGGTTGGTTGCCGCAACGATGCGAGTATCCACCCGGCGCGCTTGTTCGCCGCCGACGGGACGGACTTCCTTGTCCTCGATCACGTGCAGTATCTTCGCCTGCATATGCAACGGCATTTCGCCGATTTCGTCGAGGAACAGTGTGCCGTGGTCGGCTTGCGAAAATAGCCCCTTGCGCGCCCTGTCGGCTCCGGAATACGCGCCCTTGGTGTGGCCGAAGAGTTCGCTCTCCAGCAGATTTTCGGGAATCGCACCGCAGTTGATCGGGATGAACGGTGCGTCTGAACGGGGACTCTGCTCGTGGATCGATCGGGCGATGACGCCCTTCCCCGTACCGCTCTCGCCCGAAATCAGAACCGTGCTATCGGTTATCGCCACTCGGGCGACGAGACGTTCCACTTCCGCCATCTTCGGCGCATGAAAATGGAATATCCCCTGGTCGCCTCCGACCAAACGACGCAACGCTCGGTTCTCCGCCTTGAGGCCATGCAGCGCATCGATATTGGCCAGGCGATGAAGCAGATCCTCGTGATTGATCGGCTTCACCATATAGTCGGTGGCCCCCGCTCGCAAGGCCTCTACGGCGGTTTCCATTGAAGCAAAAGCCGTCACCATGATGAATTGGGTATCGATGCCTGAACCACGGAAGCTTCGCACGAGATCGACCCCGTCGCCATCGGGCATACGGATGTCGCACAGCGCCACATCGACATCGCCACGAACCAATTTGGCCGCCGCATCGCGTACGCATCCCACCGCATCGGTCGTATAGCCGGCACGCGTCAGAATGGTCTCGAGTATCTGACGCAACGCGGGCTCATCGTCGATAATCAGCACGTGCATTGCCGCTTGCTCCTTTTCCGTTGTCCTGTTGTGAAGGCAGTCTCACTTGCTTCACGGAAAGGATGACCGTTACGGTAGTGCCTTCGTTCACGCGTGACCTTATCTTGATATCGCCTCCCGAACCACAAATCAAAGAACGACACAACGCCAAACCGAGCCCGGAACCGCGGCTCGGGGGCTTGGTCGTGAAATACTCGTCGAACACCAATCCTATGTTTTCCGGCGGAATGCCGCACCCATTGTCGACCACCTCGATGCTCACCGAATCGTCGCTCTGATAGGTCGTCACTGTAATGCTCGGCTGTCTGTCGGCGCAGTTTTCCAGCGCGTCAGCAGCATTGATGAGCAGATTCATCAATACCTGCACAACATGATCGGCAACGGCATGGACTGCCGGCAGGGTCGTATCCAGATTCTGCTTTAACTCAACGCGTCGGATACGGCGATCGAATGCAACGAAATTGCATGTGCTTCGAACCAATCCGTTGATGTCGACAAGATCGGGCTCCTGCGATTGCGGCACAGAAAACTCGCCTATCTGGCGGGTGATCTGCATGACCCGCCGCGCCTGCTCCATAACCAGATCCGGTCTACAGGCAGCGCCTTCGCGGCCGCAGCCGTGGTCGCGATGTTCTCCAACCATGGACTGGGCAATACCGACAATCGCCGACAACGGATTGTTGATTTCATGAGCGACGGCGGCGGCCAGCGACCCGACGGCGGCCATCTTCTCCTTGTGGAACTGCTGTTGGCGGACGATTTCGATCTGGGCTTCGTGCTTCCTGAGTTCGTCCTGCATGTTATTGACGGCCATGACAAGATCGCCAAGTTCGTCGAAACGCGAATTCGGTAACGGTTCCCCACGATATCCGCGCACAATTTCGGTTGCTCGCTCCTGAACTTTCTTGATATCGATCGCCAAGCGGCGAAAGAAAAGCATTACCAAACCGCCCAGATAGCCGAGACCCAAAACCGTAAACACCACCCACTCGACGGTCAAACGATTGTGCGAATAACGGAAATCGTCCAAAAGCCTTTGTTTCTGCCCGCGAATATCGCTCGTCACTACATCGAGGTCGAGGACCAACCGATGGAAGGTTCCCCGAATGTCCGCAATGACGGTCCGATTGGGTCGCGCGATCAGATCGGCCATACCTTTGTTAAGCTGGGCCACATCGTTCGCTATACCTTCATATTTGTGTTCGATCTTGCTCAGGCCGTTTAACACTGACTCGATTTCGAGGACCATAATTTTTGACGACACATCGACGTTCGGCGAAAAATAGTTTTCGTTAACGGTAAGAATGGCACGCGCCACCAAAATATTCAGCGCCACCTGACGTTCTTCCTGCTGATGGATCTCCGTCAGTGCTTCGACCGATCCAACGAGTACTCGCCGCTCGTAAGCAACCACAAGTGAAACCAGAACAAGGTAAATGACCAGGATCACCATTGTCACCACCCCCTTGCGGGCGAGCGAAACCCTCGGCGGCAGCGACGACTGAGCCGGCGCCCCCGATCCAAGGCCTACTTTTTGCTCTATAACCGCGGACATACATTCCTATTCTTTAGCGGATGGTCAATGCTATATATTCTCGACCACGTTCTCCCTTGAAACGATAGCAAGGATTGCCATAGATGTTTCATCGCTTACTGCTTGTCGCCTTGCTCGTCTTGCCCTTGACGGCCACGGCGGACTCGTTAAAGGAGGCACTACAGGCCTACGAGACGGGCCACTACTCCCAGGCGATCCAGTTGCTGACCCCGCTTGCCAATCAAAGCAATTCCCAAGCCCAGTTCCGCCTTGGGATGATGTATTACCACGGCCAAGGCGTTCCTGAAGACGAGAAGCTTGCGGTCTATTGGTTGAAAAATGCGGCGACGCATGGCTACATTGACGCGATGTTCGAACTGGGCAATGCCTATCTGTTGGGCAATCAGGCCGCAAAACTTGTCTCCGATCCAGATCGAGAAGCTGCGCTCTGGTATTTTCAGGCAGCCAGCGCAGGACACGCCGAAGCGCAGTATCACCTCGGTCTGCTCTTTCTCGCAGGAAAAGGTGTGATCGAAAGTCGCAAGGACGCGGTCGTCTGGTTCAAAAAAGCAGCGGCATTGGGACACGTAGAGGCAAAGCGCGCCGCGGGACGCATCGAAGGCGGCAAATAAATCATCCCAACCGTTTTGCGATTTCGGCCCGCATTGCCGAACTGGCCCAAGGCCTGGGGCCTATGAAAACTTCGCAAATGATTGCATTCCGGTCGAGCAGGTAGGTCATCGGTAGCACTTGCGCACGCAACGCCTCGCGCGCCCAACGCTGTCCTGCATCGACTAAGACAGGGCATGAAAAGCGCAGGCTGCGCACAATCTCTCTGACCATATTGAGATCCTCGTCCACACTGATGGTGACGATGGCAGGAGCGCCGTCATCAGCGCTTTCATACAGCGTATCCAGATCCGCCATTTCTGCGCGACAAGGGGCACACCACGTCGCCCATAAATTGACCAGCAAGGGCTTGCCAACAAACTCGGAAAGCGAATGACGGATGCCGTCCAAGGCGGGAAGGTTAAAAGACGGAAACGTATCGCCGATTGACGCAGCAGACTGATCGCGGGCACAGCCTGGCACGCCGAGAAACGCCAAACCTGCTGATGAAACCAGCGACGCGAGGAATGCTCGCCGCCGCTGCGAAACAGCTTCTTCAGAGGGGCTTTTTGACCGACACCGCGCCCCGGATTTGACCGATAGAGAAATCGACGGCTTTGTCATATGGATATTCGACGGCAAGCGAAGCCTTGGTCGCTTCCGAAATGTTCGTACCATGGCAGCTGACGCAGGCCTGCCCCATTGGAATCGCCTTCATGAAACGAAAATAGCGCCCGGCCGGCTCATGAACTACTTCCGCATGGTCAAGAGCCTCTATTTTCTCACCTCTGGAAAGTCTTCTCTCGAAATCGAGAAGAACCTGCTGCTCCCACGCATCAGGCTCGCCAATGGATCGATTGCGGGGTTTCAGGCTCACTCGGGTAAGGCGCACTCCATTTTGCCGGGAAAGAACGGACGTCAACTCCGGAGCACTGTATTTGCAGACCACAATCGATCGCAACGGCCCCGAAGATTCCATTTCCCGAACCACCTCGCCGCGAATCTGATCGAGTAATTTAACCGCCATCCGACGCGCATCTTCGGTCAATTTCGCTTCGTCTTCCGTCGATGTCGCATACGCCGCACCGGCGACAAGGATCAATGCGGAACCGAGAACGGATTTGAATTTTCGCAGCATAATCGCTCCTTCCCGAGCGATTATGGCACCGTCCCGACGATTGCAACGCTCACATCGCCAGCCCCCAGCGGAATGGTCTGCGAATAGCCTTCGAGATCCCCCGGTTGCGGTAGAGCATTCCCCGATCGCGACACGCGCGCACCGACAACCACCTGCGAAAAATCGGACAATTTGGGACCGTCAGGCATACCCATGCTGTCATTCAGTTCAAATCGCTTCGGCAGATCGCGAACGGTTGCGCGCAGGATGGCCAAGGGCATCCGAGGACCGGAGACCGCGCGCGCAAAAATAAACACGGTGTCGGAATCCGCGACGGTCTTGCGCAGCCCCGCATCAAGCGAAACCACACCGCGAATGGACGCTGTGGTCGCCGCCACCGACACGGGCTCTCCAGCCCTCCCGGACAACCTCGACTCGGCATCGACGATGCTGTTGCGAATGCTGGTGGCGACGCCGGACTCTGCCGGCACGATGGCCAGAACCTTGCGCCACTCGCTGATCGCCGCAGCGTACTTCCGTCGCTCGAAGGCCGCCGAGCCGGAGAGCGCGAGGGCCTTGACGTTGCGCGGGTCCGCCTTCAGCGCGCGATTGATGAGCGCTTCCGGTGCGCCGAGCAGGCTCCGTCCCTGCGCCATCGCCAAGGTGTCCGCATAATCGGAAAGCAGTTGCGCGTTGTCCGGCATCAACTCACTGGCCCGCCCGAACGCGGCGGCGGCTTCAGGATAGCGGCCAAGCGCATTGTAGGAGCGCGCCAGCATAAACCAGCCGTCGGGATCGTTCGGACTCTGCTGCAAACGTTCGGCCAGCTTGGACACCATCGACTGTATCTGTTGCGGCGTTATGGCGTGCGCCGCCTGCTGACCATCGGCACCCGGCCCACCGCCTGAACGCAGCACATCCGGTTCGCCGATCAGCAGATAGAGCCCGATCGCCAGCGCACAGACCGTTAACCCGATCGTTGCCGCCAGGCCCCTGCGCGGCGTATCGACCGCTTCGGCCGGCGGAGAAACGTTTCCGAAATCCTCCAGCGCACGACGTTCGATTTCGGCACGATCGGCCTCATACTCCGAACGATCGACGTCTCCGGCCCGGTGTTCGAGCTCAGCTAGTTGTTCGCGCAGGATGTCCAGGCTGAGATCCGAAGATTCCCCCGCCTTCCTGTCAGGTTGCGCCGTGCGCAGCAGCGGAGCCAGAACGATCGCCAGCGAGACAAAGGCGAGAAGCGCAGCGCAAATTAGAAACACGCTCATCGCGACTTCTCCTTGCCGCCCAGAAGCGCCTCAGCAACAGCATGTTCGCCGGGAGTCAGCGGCTGAATCGGCCGCCGCCGCTTCAGCTTGAAGATAAAGAGAGCCAAGCCGCCTATCAGCAGCAGAAACGGCCCGAGCCAAAGCAACCAGGTCGTACTCTTGACGGGCGGACGATAGAGCACGAAGTCGCCGTATCGCTGCACCAGGAAAGCCACAACCTGTTGCTCGGTCATTCCCTGCTTGAGCATTTCACGCACTTGGTTTTTCAGATCCTGAGCCAGCTCGGCATGCGAATCGGCGAGGCTCTGGTTTTGACAGACCAGGCAGCGCAATTCTTCCGAGAGCTTGGTTACGCGGGCTTCCAGCGCCGGATCCTCAGCCACCGTCGGCGCCTCTCCCGCCAAAGTGGGCATCGCCCACGTCAACGCCGCAATACAGACAATAAACAACTTACGCACCATCAAGCTCCTTGACGAGGGGCAGAATATTTTTTTCCAGTGCCGTCGGCGTCAACGGCCCGATGTGCTTGTAGCGAACGACGCCCTGCTTGTCGATAACGAACGTCTCCGGTACGCCGTAAACGCCATAGTCGATACCTACCCGGCCATCGCTGTCGAAGGCGGACATCAGATAGGGATCGCCCAAGTCTTTCAGCCAGGCAATCCCAGCCGCGCGTTCGTCCTTGTAGTCGAGGCCGACGATCGGCAGGGTTTGCGAATACTGCAAAAGGACGGGGTGCTCCTGGCGGCAGGAGACGCACCAGGACGCCCAGACATTGAGCAGCCATACTTTGCCCTTCATGTCTTCCGGGGAAATCGAGGCCCCCGGATTGTGCAATTGGGTGAGCCGGAAGGCCGGCGCCGGCTTGCCGATCAGCGGCGACGGAACCTCGCGCGGATTCAGCCGCAGACCTGCGGCAAAAAAACCGATCAGGATCAGGAACGCGACGAGGGGAAACAGAAATCTTCGCATGACGTCCTCAGGCCTTTACCGCAGCGGCGGCGACCGTGCGGGAAGCCGTCAGTCTGTAGCGCCGGTCGCTGGCGGCGACCCCCCCGCCGATCGCCATCAGCAGGCAGCCGAGCCATATCCAGACGACCAGCGGTTTGTATTGCACGCGCACGATCCAGGTTTCGGCATCGACCGCCTCACCCATCGACACGTACAGATCCTTGAACAGGCCGAAGTCGATGGCGGCCTCGGTCATTGGCATGCGCTGCACGACATACAGCCGCTTCTCCGGCTTCAGGGTGGTCAACACACGGCCATCGCGGCTGACTTCCATCTGCGCCTGGGCGGCGACGTAATTGGGGCCTTTGACTTCCTCCAGGCTCAGGAGCTTGAACTGGTAATCGGCGACCGCCGTCGTATCTCCCACGCGCATGCGCACTTCGTTCGTGCGCTCGTATCCCTTGACGAACGTGACGCCAAAGATGAATACGCCGATTCCGATATGTGCAACCGCCATGCCCCACTGGCTGCGGGGTATCGCCGCAAGCCGGCCGAGGACGCTACCGCCGCCCTTCAGCCGCAGCGCAATCTGGGCAATGCCCGTCACCACCGCCCAGCCGCCGAGCAGCGCCCCAAGCGCGACCAGCGGCGCCCATCGCCCCATGGTCAGCGGCAGCAGCAGCGCCAGCACGGCGGCGGCAACCGCAAGCCGCGGCAGCAGAGGCAGGAAATCCGCGGCCCGCGCCTGCTTCCAGCGCGCGAACGGCCCAATGCCTAGCAGCAGGATCACCGGCGCCATCAGCGGAACGAAGACGGCCTCGAAATACGGTGGGCCGACGGAGAGCTTGCCCAGCCCCAGCGCATCGAGAAACAGCGGATAGAGGGTGCCGAAGAACACCGCCCCCGCCGCCGCCAGAAGCAGGATGTTGTTGACCAGCAGCAACGATTCGCGCGACAGCAGCCCGAAGCCGCCGCCCAGTCCGACTTTAGGTGCGCGCCAGGCGAACAGCGTGAGCGACACCCCGATGGTGATGGCCAGCAGGATCAGAACGAAGATCCCCCGCTTGGGGTCGGTCGCAAACGCATGCACCGACGTCAGCACCCCGGAGCGGACGAGAAAGGTCCCCATCAACGAAAGCGAAAACGCCAGTATCGCGAGGAACACCGTCCAATTCTTGAAACAACCGCGCTTTTCGGTCACCGCCAGCGAGTGGATCAACGCAGTCCCGACCAGCCAAGGCATAAACGAGGCGTTCTCGACCGGATCCCAGAACCACCAGCCGCCCCAGCCCAGTTCGTAATAGGCCCACCACGAGCCAAGGGCGATCCCCAGTGTCAAAAACACCCAGGCAGTGGTGGTCCATGGCCGCGACCAGCGCGCCCAGGCCGTATCGAGGCGGCCGCGGATCAGGGCGGACACCGCGAAGGCAAAGGCGACGGAAAAGCCGACATAGCCCATGTAGAGCAGCGGCGGGTGGATCGCCATGCCGGGGTCCTGAAGCAGCGGATTCAGGTCGCGCCCGTCTGGCGCCGCCGGCAGCAAGCGGGCGAAGGGATTAGAGGTCAGCAGCAAAAATAGCAAAAACCCTACGCTGACTACGCCCATCACTCCCAGAACCGAAGCCACCATGTCCTGCGGCAGGCGCCGACTGAAGGCCGCAACCGCAACCGACCAGGCGGCGAGTATCGTCACCCAGAGCAACATCGATCCCTCATGGCCGCCCCAGACCGCCGTCACCTTGTAGAAGGTCGGCAGCAGGGTATTGGAATGTTCGGCCACGTAGCGCACCGAAAAATCGTTGGCAATGAACGACTGCGTCAGACATGCGAAGGCAATGAACACCAGCAGCGCGTGGACGGCAGCGGCGGGACGTGCCAGCGCGGCAAGCCGGCGATTGCCGAGGATGACCCCGCTCAAAGGGCCGGCACTTTGCACCAGCGCAATCGCCAGGGCCAGAATCAGGGCGAAATGGCCTATTTCAGGAAGCATTCCCATCTCCGAGAATATTAAGGGACATCAGATACATCCGGGGAAAGCCAGCAGGAAACAGGCCAGGAAAGACGGTCGTGAAACTGCCGCATGGAAAATCCCTGCAACGCATCCCGTCACCGGCGACATGCCGTCCGACCAAACGGCGTATGCGGATTTTATGGCAGGCAGGGCTTCAGAATTTTTGAATTACAGTCACACCGCTCGGAGCGGACGAGACATAGCCGATAGCCCCCGGCGTCTTGCGGACGAAATCGAGAACATCGCTATCGCCGGACTTCACCGGCGGCGGATTGATCCCTTCCCTGAATGATTTCTTGGTCCATATCATGTTGTAGCGCAGCGTATCCAGCTTGAGCACGGCGGATAAGAATGCTGCCTGTAGCGGACCGTTGTCCACCGGGTTGAGTTTCAGCGTACCGGCAAACTGCTTGTCGCCCGTAAACACTTCCTTGATTTCCGGCGCAGCGATCTGAACGCCCGAGTTGCAGATCACAAACACCTCGGCGGCATGGGCCGAAAGACACAACCAACCGAACAGCGCGGCCAGCACCCGGAATAGCAGCTTGAGGCTCATGACAGAAGGTCCATTCCAGGGTCAGAAACGAATCGAGTATTGCGCACGGGTCTCGACATAGCTGTCGCTGCCGGCGGTTCCCAGATCGTCCTGATGCGTGCGATTGATTTCCACCTTCAACGCCGCCTTGGGATCGACGTCATAGCGCACGCCGAAGGCGCTGCGTTTGTACGAACGGCCGCTCTCCAAGACAGCGAAATAGTTGTCGTCCTGATCCAGCTGCGCCCGCTCGGTCCGCGCATAGGGCGTCCAGGCCCCGAAGGTATGGCCGACCTGCGCGAAACCCGCCCAGCTGCCGTGGTTGCCAGTCGCACCGGACAGGTCGCGGTTGCGGAACCTGTAGTATTCGCCGACGATTTCCCACGGTTCGCCGAGATAGGTTAAATAGCCGCCAAACATGTTCAGACGGGTCTCGTTCGCATCCGCTGAATCGTCGACCACGGTCGTGCGCAAGCCATGCAGACCGATACGCAGCCCTTTCGCAAAACGGGGCTCCAGCCAAGCGTTGAACCCGGTCGAAGTCCGGTGGCGGTCACTGCCGGCCTGCCGCATGTTGAGCGTTCCCGATCCGGCATACCCGGCCGCGCCGAGGGCATTCAGCGCCGGGCTGAAGCCCCCCGTAGTCACCGCCGAAAGGGCCGACCCGACCGCGGTGCCGTTGATCTGCGGCGCATTGCCGAGATAGATGTCATACCCGAAACGGCCCGACTCGGCAGCGACGGCACCGGTCAACCAGAGGCCCGTGGTATGCGCCGGAAGAATCCCGCCGTCATCCTCGAAATCGATGAGACGGGGCCGCGTGAGCGAGGGCTGAATCTGCGCGCCATGGTGGAAAGCCGTATTCCAATAGCCGTACGGAGTATGGAAACGGCCCAGCCAGGCGATGGCGGCATCGCTGAAGGCATATCCGATCTGAACGCGTTCGAGATCGGTTTCCACATCCCCGCCGGCATCGACTTCGAACGCCAGCTCGACAAGACTGCGCACGCGTTCGGTGAATTGAGGCGCCATGTACAGACTCACGGTTCCCACGGTGGCGCCCTTGGGGCCTTTTCCGAACACCGGATTGTCCTCGCCGCTCTTCACCAGCCCGACGTCCGCGAAACCGTGAAGCGGCAGGCCGACATCGCCCGAGTGCCGGGCAACGCCGCTGCCGAGGCTAGCGACATGTTGCTCGATCTGTTCGATCTTGGCCGACTGCCGGGCAGACTGCGTCTGCACCTCGCGCACGCCGGCACCCGCCTGTTCGAGCTGGCTGACCTTGGCCGCCAGTTGCTCGATCAGCGCCATCGACTGCTCAAGTCTGGCCTCAAGCGCCTTTATCTTCGCCTCGGCGGACGACTCCGCATGCACAGGAACAAAAAATCCGGTGAACAGAAGGAACGCGCCCCCCTGCACGATGCTGCGAAAGTAACCCATGCCTGGCCCCTTGAAATACGAAAGAAATTTCACCCTACCCCGATTCGAATTTTCATCCCGCCCGGTAATTCTGACTCAAAACCGCAAGTTCGATGAGGGTATGACGACAAAGGATCGGTTATTCTTGCGACATTCGAATCCCTCCCCAAGGAGATTGAGCATTGCGTACTGTGGCAAGACTCTTACCGGCGCTATTGTTTGTAACGATCGGCATCCTCTGCGGCTGCACAGCGATAAAGCCTCTGCACGTCGAACGGGAGCAGCGCATCGCCGAACTGCATGAACGGCTGTCGTATTCGATCAGCCGCCATGGATTCAGCCACGGCCTGCGCGGAACCCGCGAGGACGGCCGCAGCATCGACTCGATCTACATTTCGATTTCGCTCGACAGCCTGAAGCGCCGTCATTCCAGCCTCGAACAGATGCTCACCGGCGTAGCCCGGATTTGCGCGTCGAAGGAATTTGCCGACGTGGTCATCCGCATCGAGGTGAGCGCCGCCGACGACGCCGACATGCAATACATGTACGGATTGCTCACGCCGGGCCTGGCCGACGCACCCCATGTCCAGGTGACGCAAGTCCGCGACGCGGTCAACGATATCGTCATCACCGTAGCGCACCGCTAGGAATCGCGGGAGGTTGCGCGTCAGCGCCATCCCCGGCAGACCGGGAAGGCGTGGTCGCCGACCGCGCTGCGCTCCATTCCCAGATCGCCGCCTCCGCCTTCGGACGGAACGGGTCGTCGGGTTTCGAAAGGTGTACATAGGTTCTCATCGCCCCCAGCGCGCCGGGCAGATCGCCCAGGCCTTCAAGCGCCACGGCCAGCCCGTAGTAGGCATTGACCTGGGTGGTGCGCAACTGCGTGGCGCTTTCGAAAAAGTCGGCCGCCTCCTTGTAGCGCTGCATGCCGAGCAGGGCAAAACCGGTATTCACATACGCCTCGGGCATTTCCGGCGCCAGTTGCAGCACGCGATGGAAGGCAGTCAGCGCGTGCTCGTATTGCTTCGCATGGAGCATGATCACGCCTTGCTGGAAGCGCTGTTCGATGTCCGCCTTGAGGCGTTCCGCCGCATGCTCACGCGGAACGAACGCACCGTCCGAGCGCGGCACGGATTGCACCAGCCAGCCGCCGCCGGCCACCAGCAGCAAGGTGATGCCGATCGCGAACGGGCGCATGTCGCGACGTCGTTCGCTGTTCGGCGAACGACGCTCGGCCGTGCTGCGCAGGCCGTTCAGAACGCAGGCGGCCAACGCCAGGGCGGCGGCGGCACCGCCAGCGCGGGCGACCCACATCGCCGCCGTTTGCACAGTCGCGCCGAAAACCCGGAACCCATCGTGCCCGGCGCCCGCTGTTTCTACGATGGTCGGCGCAACGACGAGCAACAACTGGGTCGCTCCATAGACGAGGGCGATGCGCGACGGCCGGCCGGGATACCTGTCCGCGCCCACATGACCCGCCAGCCAACGCTGCCACGCCAGCAGGCCGGCCAGCGTGAGCGCCCCCAGGGTGCCGTGAAGAAACGCCGGCGTCGCGATCGGGTCACTGCTGACGGCCGCGCCCGCAGCAGCCCCCGCGGCAAACAGCAGCAGCGACAGCGCAAGGCCCTGCTGTTCGATGTTGAGGGAATGCCGCCGCACCTGCGTTACCAAGCGGAACGTCAGAACGGTCGCCAACAGCGCTGCCGCCGGCCAGAAAGCCCAGCGCGCGAGCCAGAAAATCCCGTCGATGTATTCCGCACTGCCGGCAGGAAACACGATCGTCAGGGCAATGACGCCCGCAACGGGGAACAGCGCAAGACCCAGCACGCCATGCAGCAGGCGGCGGTGCAGGAATACGCCGGGCCAGAGCGCTTCGGCCAGCGCCGCCCAGGCAGCCACGAGCAGCAGGACGTAGACGAATTGCAGGGCGTGATCGACGCCCCACAGGGGTTCGACCAGTCCGGCAACGCTATCCGCCCGGACAGCCACGGCCAGCGCCAACGCCAGAACCCCGGCCAACGCCGGCAGCACCCAGGCCAGCGCCACCTGCCACGGCGGCCCGCCGGCAAATCGCCACATCGACGGCAGGCTGCGCACCACGACGATCCCGAGCGCCAGGGCGAACGTCCCCATGCCGCCGAGAAACAGCGCATTGTCGAGCATCGGCAGCAGAAACAGGCCGGAGAGCGACACCCCGCCCCCAAAGACGGGCGAAACGACCAGCGCGACGGTTCCAGCCAGCGCCAGCCACCAGCTGCCCCACGCAACGATTCCGGGTCGGGACGCAATCAGCGCCAAGACTCCGGCGGTCGCGGACAACAGCCAGAGCGGTGCGGCAAGCACCGCATGCAGCGCGAGCAGCGGGACGACGGCGCGCATTCCGTGGTCGAAAAAAGGCAGTCGCACGGCGATCAGCGCCAGGGCCGCCAGGACCGAAAGGCCGAGCGCCGCCAGCGCAAGGCCGAACCAGGCGGTCGCAAGCAGGCGGGCGGGCGGGGGTGCGGTCGCCGACAGGCTCATGGCAGACATGGACTGGGAACGCCGCGGACGCCTGCCAGGCGCAGCGCGATCAGGCCGGAAAACATCAGAATGCCGACCGTGGCGAGCGTGCCGCCGACCCCCAGCAACAGGCGGGAGACGGTCTCGATACCGAATTCGAAGCCCAGGTTGCCCGGCAGCTTGCGCGGGGCTCCCATCGCGCCGGCGCCGGCCAGACCCGCCATCATCAGCAGAATGCCCCAGCCGTACAGCGCCAGTTGGCGGCGGACCGCCTGCGGTCGCGGACTGCCGAAACCCAGCAGCGGCAGGACGCGATAGGTGAACACCATGAAGGTCAGCGTGACGGAACCGACCGTGCCGTGATAGTGCGCAGTGACCAGCGTCGTCTGGGCATCGATGGCGGCGCCGAGAAGCAGGCCACAAACAAAAAGCAGCAGCGAGAGGCCGACTCCAGCCGGCAATGCCGCGCCGCCACGGCGGGCCCGGGCGACGACCAGCAGACCGACGGCGAGCGGAATTTCCCAACTGGTCCAGCGCATCAGCTCGGTGAAGATGACGAAATAGGTACGCTCGCCCGGGCTGACGAACAGCGGGATCGCCAGCGCGGCGACGGCCGGGGCGGCGCCCAACCCATACAGCGCGCCAAGACAGCGCGGCGACGGCGGTACGTTCGGCTGCGTGGCGACCAGTCCGATCCAGCACAGTGTCATCAATGTGGTCAGGGAGAATTGCCAGACATGCCCGGCGCCCCAGAACAGCGTCTCAAAATAGGCATCGCCGCTCAACGCACCCGCCGCCGAGAGATGGCTCCATGCCAGGATCGCCAGCGCGGCCAGCACGCTGACGGCGGACATCGCCAGACCGATGCGCGTGGCGCGTTCCATCGGTTCGGCCAGCGGCAGGCCCTCGTACAGAACCAGGACGGCCTTGATCAGCACCGCCAGTCCGTACGCCAGCAGCCCGGCCATGAACAGCGGCCCGCCGAGCACCGGCATGTAGTTGCTCATCACCGGCAACGCCGGCCCGAACAGCGGAGAAACCGACATCGCCAGCGCTCCGCCGCAGGCCAGCGCAAAAGCCAGCCAATCCGCGGCGATCGATGCGCGACGAGAGGCGAAACTCCACAGCATCCCGGCAAATGCCATGAACCAGACCCATTGCGAAAGGTTGACATGCAAGGTCAGCGCCACGCGATAGAACTGCGGGCCGGGGAACAGCGTGCCGAGCGCCGGCACCCGCGCCAGCGCAATGAGGATGGCGAACAGGCCGGCGGCGGCCACGGCCGCTGTCGCCAGCATCAGCCAGGCGCCGGCACGGTGGCGGGCCGATGCGTCGGCAACAGGGAAATTCAGACAGTTGAGCAAGATGACGGAAGCACGGAGTTTGCGCGGCGGGCATTTTCGCATTGCGGAAGGCAAGATTCGTCCCTACCATCGCACACACTCGATAAAACCCTCTACCGGCACGTATTGTCCCATGCAACCTGCGAAGTCCACGTTCCCGCGGCTCTCCCTGCGCTGGCCGGCCATCCTCGGCGGAATGATCTTCATCGCCTACCTCGCCAGCGCGATCTATGTCCACCGGGAGGGGTTCCATGCCGCGAAGAACGGCGAAACGCCGCTGTTCACCGATTACACCTCGCTCTATGCCGCATCGCTGCTGCTGCGGCAGGAAGAAGCCAGTCATCTGTATCTGGGCCGGCAGATGTATGCGGCAACACTTCAGGCGGCCCAGGCGGCTTACGACGGAACGCTGTCGGACGAACAGGCGCGGCAGGTCGGATTCCCGCCGTGGCTGTACCCGCCGATGTTCATTTTCTTCGCCGCACCGCTGGCCTACCTGTCGTATTTCGGCGCCTACATCGCCTGGCTGGCGGCGACGGCGCTGCCCTATCTGGCAGCTCTCCGTCGCATCCTGCATGACCGGGAATTCTGGCTGTTTGCACTGGCGACGCCGCCAGTATTTTTCAACATCATGTATGGCCAGACCGGCTTCCTCACCGCCGGACTGATTGCGCTCGGACTGGCCCTGATCGCCACGCGGCCGATGATCGCCGGCATGCTGATCGGGCTGGCCAGCTGCAAGCCGCATTTCGGCATCTTGATCCCATTCGCGCTGATCGCCGCGGGACATTGGCGCACCTTCGTCAGCGCCAGCCTCAGCGTCGTATTCCTGATGCTCGCCAGCGCCCTGGCCTTCGGTATCGACGTCTGGTACGGCTTCATCGGCACCGTCGCCAACAATTTCGCCGGATTCCAGGCCGGCGCCTACAAATGGCAGGCCATGACCAGCGTGCTCAGTTTTCTCCACTCGCTGGGCCTGAAGCCGGCGCTGGCCTGGTACGGCCAGATCGTCGCAACGCTGTGCGCCCTGCTGCTGGTGGTCTGGGCCTGGCGCCGCTCCGGCGACATCGACGAGCGCGGCGATTTGCGCTGTTCGATCCTCTGCTCGGCGACCCTGCTGGCCGTACCGATGGTCTATCTCTACGACCTGGTGCTGATGGTTCCCGCCCTGGCATGGCTGTGGGCCGACATGCGGCAGCGCGGCGCGGCACGCTGGGAGCCACCGGCCCTCGCCATCTGCGCCGCGGCCCTGCTCGGTCTGCGCGAGTTTGCCTGGGCCAGCGGCATCCAGCCGGGCGCCGCGCTGGTGGCAGTGGCACTCTGGCTCGCGGTGCGACGGCTGGAAACGGCCCGGGCTCATGCGCTAGCGGGAACGAAATGACGCCGCGGTCCGTTTGCCGAAAGGCACGATGAAGCGCAGCGCACGTGCGCTGGCGCCCTGCCCCGCCGGATGCAGATAATGTCGCCAATAGCGCACCGCATGAGCAAAAACGAACCGCGGACGCAAATAGAACCGACGGTAGAACCGACGCTGCATCCGCGCCGGAAAATCGGCGGCGGCGCCGTAGTGGTACAGCGCGTCCGGGTCGCCCGCTGACGCCGCCCGGGTCCACAAGCCGATATCGGGGTAGGCGGTGAATTGCTGCACCTGGACGTAATCCGGCGCGATGCGCAGCGCCAGCCGGATCGACTGATCGACGTCCGGCTCGGTCTCACCCGGCAGGCCGACCATGAACAACGCGACGGAGGCCATGCCGTGACGGCGCAGCGCGGCGAAGCCGGCCTCGGTGCGGGCAAGCCACCGCTCGCCGCAACGGGCCTTGCCGAGCGCCTCGATGAGGCGCGGGACGCCGGTTTCGACGCCGACTTTCAGGCAGCAGCCGCCGCTCTCGACGGCCGCCCGCAGCAGGGCGTCGTCCAGTTCGTCGGGCCGGGCGTTGGCCATCCAGCGGAAAATCAGGCGGCGGCGCGCGAACTCCTCGCACAGGGCGAGGAAATGGCGGCCATCGGCGAACAACGTATCGTCCTCAAAGGAAATCGCCTGCGCCCCCCGCTCCAGCAACCCTGCCACCTCGTCCGCCACGTCGCGCGGCGCGCGCTTCTGCAAACCACGCTGCGTGCTCTTGCGCACGATGGCGGTGCAATGCAGGCAGGCGTGCGGGCAGCCCCAGGCCGTCATCGCGTAGCCCCAGCGGTGCAAGGGGGCCGCGGCAACCGGGAACGGGAAAGGATAGGCGGCGAGTTCGCCGGCATCGAACGCGGGCCGCGGCAGCACCGCCGGATCAGCAACCTGGAAGCGGCGGCCGGCCTCGAACGCCGCCCGATAGTGCTCGAGCAGGTGCGCCCGGTCCGGGTTTCCGGCGAGCAATCCAGCAATGCAGCGCGTCAACTCCTGTTCGGGTTCGCCGAGCAGCGCCACGTCGAACGCCGCCATCCAGCGCGGATCGCGCAGGCGCTGACGGTGCTCGACCTGCTGGCCGATAGCGACGGTCGTCACGCCATGCCGCTTGAGCGCCGCCGCACATTCCGTCGCTTCGCTCAGACACCAACTGGCGGCCTTGATGGCGACGACGCGCGGCGCATGGCGCAGCGCCTGCGCCACCCAACTTGCCGGGCCACCGCCATCCCGCCAGCCATCGACGATCGGTACCGACGGACACCCGGCTACCTGTAGGCCGGCCTGGACATATTTCAGGTCGAGGGCGGGATGCACATGGCGCGGATGGCCCTCGCTGCCATTCGCGCGGTCGACGCGCAGCAGAACGACCCCGCTCATCGGACCGCTGCCAGCACGGTACGGAGACGTTGCGCCATCGCATCGAGGCGGAGCGGCGCGACACCACCATGCAGCGGCAGCAGCGCCAGCGACCCGAACAGCGCGGCCGCATTCGGGCAGCCGCCTTGCCCCAGCAGCGCGGCCACATCGTCCATCGCTTCGCCGCGAATGGCGATATCGATGCCTGCCCGACGCGCGGCATCGCGCAGCGGAGCGAGCGCCCCCGGAACGGCGGCGGCGAAGTTGTAGAACGCCGGCGTGCCGAAACGGTCGCGCTGTTGCGGCACCAACGGCGTTCCGTCGAGCCGGCGCCGCAATTCCTCCCAGTGCGCGTTCATTTGCGCATTGCGCTGATCTAGCCGGCGCAGCCGGCGCAAACCGACGCGGGCCTGGAAGCCGCTGTAGGCGAGCTCCTGGGTTCTTACCCGGTCGTGGAAGCGGCGGTAATGGCGCTCGAACGCGCCGGAGCGCCGTTCGGAAAACATCAGGGCGGCAGCAACGCCGTACAAGGGGCTGCGCACCGCCATTTCTTCGGCCATTTTGAACACCGCCTTGCGCAATGCCGGCCATTCCGTTGCCGGACGCCGGTCGATGAGGCCGTCGATGCGCCGCGCCAGTTCCGCATCGGCGGTGGCGACGATACCGCCGCCGAAGGTGGCCACCGGCTTGTTGACTTCGAAGCTGAAAAACCCGGCGCGGCCGAAGGTGCCGACTTTTCGCGCCCCCGCCGTTGCCCCCAGCGCATGCGCACAGTCCTCGATCAGCGGAATCGCGTGGGTGCGCGCCAGTTCGCCGATCCCGACGATGTCGCACGGCGCGCCGAAGGCATGCAACACCAGAATCGCCCGCGTCCGCGGCGTCAGCGCAGCCGCCACGGTATCGACGGTGACGTTGTAGCTGCGGCTATCGACATCGGCCGCGATCGGGCGATAGCCGTCGCGCTGCAAAAACGGCACCAGTTCGCCCAGCGTATAGGCCGGTATCACGATCTCGTCGCCGGGGCGCAGTTCCAGCGCCGCCAGGATCACCCGCAACGCGTCGCGCCCACTGCTCACCGCGCGCACCTGGGGACACCCCAGATAGGCCGCCAACGCGCCCTCGAAGACGTGCACGTCACGATGGCGGCGGTGGGAGAGGAACGGCGCGGCAAAAAAATCGCCGATGTCCGCCGCCTCGATTTCGATGCGTCGGCGCGGGATCATGCGGCCATCTCCGGTTCCGCGATCGGCCGGTGCGCCCGGGGGGCGGAGAGCAGATCCTCGGCAACGGCATGGACCCGGTCGACCGAAATGGCCTGCATGCAGCGGTTGTCCGTGCAAACGCTGGCGCGGTGGGTCTGCGGCGTGATGCAGGGCGAACAAGGCAGGCCGGCGTAAAGCGCAACGGCATTGCCCAGCGGCCGGTACAGCGCCGGCGTTTCCGGGCCGAACAGCACGATCGTCGGCAGGGTCGTCAGCGAGGCCAGATGGGCCGGCCCCGAATCGTTGCTGACCAGCAGATGGCCGTGCGCGAAGAGCGCCGGCAGTTCGTCGATACCGAACTCCCCGGCCAGATTCGCGCAGCGGCCTGCCGGCAGGCGCGTCGCGATTTCGGCACAGGCGGGCCGGTCGGCAGTGCTGCCGATCAAGGCGATGCGGACATCCGGCCGGCGCTGCAGAAGGCGCGTGCCGAGTTCGGCAAAACGGGCGGCATCCCAGCGCCGCTGCGGAATGGCATCGCCGGCGTTGGGATTGAGGAAGATCAGCGGGCCCTCCGGCGCACTGCCCGGAAACGCGCCGGCTATCCGGCGCCCGATGTCCGCCGCCGCATGGCGCGCGGTCGGCAGCGGCGGAATCGGCGCGCCCGGGGATCTGCGTGCGCCGGCTCCCGCACAACCGCCGGCGAGAGCGATGAGCGCGGCGAAATTTTCCGCCATGTGCCGCTGCGGCACATAGGCCAGCGGGCGGGTGTACAGGGCGTTGCGCGCCCGCCATTGCCGGCCATCGTGGGCGAACCCCACCTGCTCACGCGCGCTGCTGGCAACCGCCAGCAGCGTCGAAAAGAACATGCATGGTTCCAGATCGACGACCGCAGACAGTTGCAACCGACGCGCCCAGAGCACGAACCGCCCGACGTCGAGCAGCAGGCACAGGAAGCTTTCGGTGCGCAGCACTCGCACGCGGTCGGCCCCCACCGCTCCGGCCAGGGGCGGCACGTCGCGATGCCGCGCGAAAGTCAGGAAATAAGTCTCCGCGCCCGCATTGTCGAGCCGCCGGATCGCAGGTGCCGCCAGCACGATGCTGCCCATTTCCGCCAGGCCGATGCAGAGCACGGCACGCCCGTGAGCCGCCGGGCGCGGCGCGATCGGCAGCGCGCGCCGCAGGCGCGCAAGCCCGCGACACAGCAGGGCGCCGACGCGGCGATCGAGCCAGCGCATCGTCGCCGGCGTCATGCCGCCTCCGCCGCGCGCGCATGCCGTCGCCGGCGGCCGACGAAACCGCTCACACCGCGCCCTGATGCGGTTTGGTGGAAACGAAAGGGACGCCGAAGAAGGTGACGAAGGCCATGAAGAACACGGCGAGGATCATCAGCGCGCCGCGCGCCGGCGAGGGTTTCAGGGTTATCCGCATGTGCAGGGCCAGGGCCAGCAGGATCCAGGTGATGAACGACCAGGTTTCGAGCGGGTCCCAGGCCCAGTAGCGCCCCCAGGCATCCTGCGCCCAGATGGCGCCGGAGATCAGCATCAGCGATTCGAAAATCAGCCCCAGCGCCATGAAACGATAGGCCAGGTCGTCGAGCCGTTCGCTGTCGGGCAGCCGCGCCAGCCAGCCGCCGGTGCGGCCCCGTGCGCGCAGCAGGATGCAGACCGCCATGCCCACCGCCACCAGCAGCGTGCCGAGAAAAACCTTGGACAGGCCGATGTGGATGTACAGCCACGGCGTATGGTAAGTGGGTGGGAAATGCCCTTCCTCCGGACTCGCCAGCATCAGCCAGCCCATCAGGACGAAAAGGATCGGCATCACCACGGCGGCCGTGACGCGGATGGCGGGAAAGCGCCAGTAGCTGAGACCGAACACCAGCGTCAGGCTCCAGACGTTGCTCGAGAGGATTTCGAACAGGGTGATGAACGGACCGTGGCCCAGCCGGTCCCAGCGCAACCCGAGCGACAGCGTGTGGAGGGCGAGGCCGGCGCCGATCAGGACGAGGATGGTACGACCATAGTCCTTACGCAGCACGGCGCCGAAGATCGACCAGATGCCTGCCAGCACGTAGGCAACGATGGCCGCCCAGAGAAATTTGAGTTCGGTATCCATGGGGTATCCATTGCGATGTCAGTTGCCCGCCGCCCAGGGCTGGGCGAAATATTTGCTGCGGAAATGCCATGCCAGCGCCAGTACTGCCACCAGGCAGGCCGTCAACAGCCAGGGAATGGTCCAATCGTAGAACACGGCATAGCCCATCCAGGTGCGCAGTTCTTCGTAGGTTAACGTACCGTTTTCGAGTGCGATCCGGCCGCCTGGCGCCACCGTCCAGCGCCGGTCGCCGATGCGCACAACCACTTGGTGACGTTGTGGCAGGCGGAATTCGGCGTCGCTTTCCGGGTCGAGCAGCACCTCGTCGAAATCCAGCAGAGTCCAGATCGGGGCATCGATGCCGGGCAGCCGCCATTCGCGCGCCTGCTCATGCTCGCGGGCAGGGTAGGCCGGCAGATTGACGCTGCCGACGGCGGCCTCACCGCCCGGCTGCGGCTGCCAACGGAACATCAGGGCAAAACCCTTGTTGTGCGTGGTGTAGAAACGGTAACCGCCAATCACCAGCGGTTCGATATCGCCGACCTCGGCGATTTTCCGCTGGCCGTCTTCATCGATCCAGCGCACCCGGTTAACCGTCCGTTCCCGCTGCAAACCGGGCTGATAACGGATCGCGAATCCGTCATTGGTGAAACGTACCCGATCCAGCCGGTTCCAGTGCCACGGTCCGGCATCCTGATGGATCAGCGTGGAAAACTCCGTGCCGGTGACGACCTCCGTCGCCCCGCGCAGATAGGTCAGGCGCCCCAGCGCGACCAGAACGACGATGGCGAGCAGCGCCAGGTGGAACACCAGCAGCGCGGTCTGGCGACGGAAGGCCCGGTTGCTGGCGACCGCCGCCAGCAGATTCATCGCCAACACGCTCAACGGCAGGACCAGCGGCAGGGTGGCGCGGCCTTCGCCCTCGGCGTTGTAGGCAACGATGGCACCCAGCGCCAGCAGCACCAGCGCGACCAGCGTGACCCGCAGCGCGGCCAGCCGTTCGATCCAGTTCGCGGCGGCGGCTGTTTCGTCGCTTACGGCATCGCTCCGGTCGGGGGCGTTCATGACGACGCAGGCAGGCCGACCCGGCCTCACGGCGGATTGGAGCACATGTTCGTCATCCAGTTCTTACCCGATCCGGAGGCATTACTTGTTCCTCCATCGGTGCTGTTGATGCGTCCTGTAGTCAGTCCGGTACCGGACTTGCCCGCCGATCCGCACGAAGTATCGGACCAGCTGCCGGCATTGGCAAACGTCAGAATCTTGTTCTTGGCTTCGAGGTAATACGGTTCCTTGGTGTAGTAGTTGCCGCTGCCGTTGATGCTGACTTCCTTGCTCGATCCCACGCCCTGCCCCGCCTCCTCGCCGACATCGTTGAGGTTGACCAGCAGGGAGCGGTTTTTCCAGCCGTGCGGTACTGCCACATGACACCAGGTGCATTCGATGCGCCCGATCCGGTTGATATGGTAGGAATGCAAATTGCCCCTGCCACCCCCGCTAAAACCCGACGATGAGGTGGGGTTGTGGCACTTCAGGCAGAGCAGGTTGGTGGTGCCGGAATCGACGTCGTTATGCCACACGCCCTTGAGCAGGAACGGATTGGTGGACCCGTGCGGCCCCCATGCGTTGCCGGTGCTCGGAATCGCCGTCGTGCTGGCCGTATTGGAGCCATGGCAGTCGCTGCAATACATGGTCTGGGTGCCGACCGCGTTGCTCCACGGAGTACGGAAGGCACTGGTCGCCGTGACGTTGCGCTTGGCCGCGGTGCGTCCTGTGGCCCGCATCACTGGATGCCAGGAGCGGTGGTTGCCCGAGTTGTAGCCGATGGCTCCGGCCTCGTCGCCCTTGGCGATGCCTTCGTCGGCATGGCCGATAGGCGCTTGCATCTCTTTGGCCTGGTCGGTGTACTGGGTCAGGCTGTTGGTGCCGGACGCCGTCAGGCCTTTCGTATTGTTCGCATCGAGATTCGGCGGCGTGGTGCCGTAGCCGTAGCTGGAATGGCATTTCAGGCAAATCTGGTATTCGCGGGTGACGTAGGTTTTGCTGTCGGCGTTCGAATCGTTGGTCACCGAGTCGTTGCCGGGGTCGCCGCGCCGCACCGTAAAGCTGGTGGCGGCGGTGTGGAACGAGCAGCAGGTGTATCCCGGCTCGACGCCCCAACTGCCGCGCAGGGCGCCGGAAGCGACGTTGGTATGGGTATAGCCGGAGGCGTCGGTATGCTTGTGGGCCGCAGACGCATCCGGCGTTCCGGAGATGACGCCGCCGCTGCCGTAGAACAACTGAAACTTCACGACGCGATGCGGATTGTGGCAGTCGGAGCATTCGACATGGCGATTGTTCGCATTGCCGTTGCCCAATTGCGTGCGGCTTTCGATCAAGTCGGCGCCGCACTTGTTGGTGACATTGGTGCAGTCGTTGTACGTGTCGTTGAAGTTGCCGCCGACGTCGTGGGTTTCCGTGCCGCCGCTGGGTTGGTCGACGCTGCGGATGCGCATGCGGTAGGTCAGCGCGAAATCCTGCTTGATGTTGGGTGGATCGATGGTCGAGTCGTTGAGGATGCTGTTGGTGGTGTCGGTATGGCACTGGTAGCAGGTTTCTTCCAGCGCCGCCGCACCGCCCGCCTTGTAACCACCGAGATACAGGGCCGACCCGGGCGCGGCGTCGGTGCCTTCGCGCAACAGACGGCGGGCGCCGGAGACGGTATGGGTATCGTGACAGTTGAGGCAGGCGGCTTTCCAGACCGGAATGTTGGACCCGGCCCCCGAGGTGGTCGAGGGGAATTCGCGGGTATCGGCCGCCGCCGTCTTGTAGGTCTGCGTGGCGACCTGCGAATTGGCGTGCACCGAATACGCCCAGGTGTTGCCGCCCGCTCCCTGCATACCCTTGTCGTGGCAGGCGAGACAGACGATGTCGTTGGTCGCACTGTAGGTGCTGGTCGGCTGGACGGCCTGGAAACGCTTGAGGCGCAGGAACTTGATATTGCGCTCGGCGGTGAGGTCGGTTTCCTTGATGTGGGGGTCGTGACAGGTGGTGCACTGCACTTGGCCCTTGCCGCTGGCACCGGTCTGCGCCAGCGGCAGCGAGGGCTTGAAGGAACTGGTGCGCGGCCCGAAGACGGTACCCCACTGCTGGGTCGAAGGGTCCGGCCGGCGCAGTTCGCCGTCCCGGTCGGACAGCGTCGAATCGAAGGTGGCGGAGATCGGGTGGTCGTTGGTCAGGTCGGTACCGAGCAGGCGCGTATAGCCGGTCGTCGATCCGCTGCCGCCGGGCATGGTGACGTTGGTGCCGCCACCGATGGTCTGGTTCAATTGCCCGCGCAAAACCCGCACATTGCCCAGCGCGATGACGCCGTCGTGGCAGGAAAGACAAAGTTTCGAGCTGCCCAGCGGCTGGCCCGCGGAACTGCCCTGGATGGTCGCCGCATCGAGCGACGAGGAGCTGTAGGGAGTGTAGGTGGTGTTTTGCAGCGTCTTGTTCCACAGCGGAGTGTGCTCGGCATTCTCCGCCCCGTGGGGGGTATGGCAGAACACACAGATCTGGCTCTCGCTGGTGGAATGCGTGGTGCCGGTCCCGGTCGAGGAAAGATTGTGCTTGGTGTCGCTGATCTTGGATTGACGAGCGGCATTCGCCAGGCCGACGAGCAAAAAGAGCGCCGACAACGCCATCAGGAAACCGAAGCGCCTACCGATCCTCACTGTCGCCATCTCCTCCGAGAAACTGGAAAACCGCCACACGGCTGTTGATCATGTCGGCCACGAAAACCCGGTTGCGCGCGTCGACCCAAACGCCGGCCGGCAAATGGAAGTTGCCGGGGCCGTCGCCGATGCCCCCGATGGGCATGAGAAATTCGCCGCGACGGTTGTAGATCAACAGGTAATCGTGATTGGACTCGACCACATAGATATTTTGCTCGCTGTCGGTCGCAACGCCCTTCGGCCGAACCATATCGCCGACGTACAGGCCGCGCTTACCGACCGCACCGAGGAAACTCCCGGTCACCGTGGACAGTACCTGAACCCGTGCATTGAGTGTATCGCTGACGTAGAGCTTCTTATGGCTTACCGCGATATGGGTCGGATAATTGAACTCCCCCGGCCCTTCGCCGCGCCCACCCCAGGTGGCCAGCAACTGCCCGTCCAGGCCGAAGACCTTGATCTGGTGGGTTCCCGTATCGCAGACATAAATGCGCTGGCTTTGCGGCTCGTAGGCCACTCCGGTCGGCCGTTTCAACTGACCACGCCCGATCGGCTCCTGCGGGCGCCCTTCCCGGTCGAGCCTGGAAACCAGGGCAAGCTCCGCATCCGCGACGAAGATCTGTCCGTCGGGACCGAGCGCAATCCCGACCGGCGAAATGAAATTCGCCAGGCCCTGCGCCTTCTCCCAAAGCGAAAGCTTGCCGTTCGTTTCGTCGAAAACAAAGATCGCGGCACGCCCCATATCGGTCACCAGGACCCGCCCGGCTTCATCGACCACGCCGGACAACGGCCGATCGAGGTGGAGCGGAGGCGATTCGCCGATGATGAAATCGAAAAATCGCGCCAGCATTCCCTTGGCGTCGTCCCCCAAGCGGGATTGCCGGACGAAATTATCCTCGCCGATCAGTTCTCCCGCATAGAAATAGCGTGGCACGACCCCGTCCTCGTTGCGCGGCCAGAGCAGATTTCGGGTCTCGGCCCGGCTGTCCATGGCCAGCCGGAACGCCGGCGTCTCGGCTGTGGTGGAGCACCCGGCGAGCAGTGCCGCAACGGCCGCGAAAACGACAGCGCGCGACATCATGCGCTCACCGGCCGAAAAGCCGTCACGCGCTGCCCCGCTCCGTCCGCCACCAGCAGCAACCCCTGGGCCGCAGCGATGCCTTCCGGCGCAAGCAGGCCAAGCGGCCGGGGAGCGATTTTGTCCATCCCCTCTTCGTGGATCAGGACAATGTTGCGCTCGCCGTCCAGCCCAACGATCTGCGGCCCGATCACAGCCAGGGCGCGCGGCAAGCGCAGCTTTCCCGCTGCAAAGCGGCGGCCGGAACGGCCTTCGATCCATTCATTCACGCAGCCGCAATTCGCCCCGCCGAGATAGAGGATGCCCCGATCCGTAATTGCCACCGGTCCCGGTTCCTCGATGCGCAGCCGTTCTATGGCGATGTTTCCCAAGGGTTCGATCTCGTCGATGCACAGATAGGCGGAGTCTACGGCATAGAGCCGGCCGCTCAGCGGATGGACGACAAAATCGGAATAGCGGCTAGCGGGTTGCCGCGGATGAAACGTGGTCAGGCGCGTGCCGCCGCGGGTGAAACGGTCAATCCGGGAACTGAACGGATCGAGTACGTAGAGCGAGCCGTCGGGCCCCGTCTGTAGGCGGGTATTCGGACCGATACGCACATTCGGAATGACGGCAAATGCGTTGCGCCCACGATCGTAGCGATAAAGGCGGGAGACGCCGGCATCGGCGATGTACAGATCGCCGAACGAACCGGCGACGGCGACCGGAAAAATCAACGGTACATACGGCCCGAGTTCCTCGCGCAGCGCGTTCCCGGTCGGTTCGGGATGCGCCAGCAGGCGAGCGCCCGCTACGCTGAAAAGCGCCTGCAACGCCCCGGCCGGACGCGGCGGCGGCGCCGCCCGCGCGATCCCCCATCCGCCGGACAGCAAGGCCGCGGCGTACTTCAGCGCCATCCGGCGGCTACCAGCGTCCGGGGCCATTGGTCTCGTGTCCGCCGAAAATCCCGGTCACCAGGCCGGGCTTGCCCGAATGGCAAAGATCGCAGCGATCCGGGCCCCAGGCGATGTCGTTGTTGTGGCAGGCACCGCAGAACTTGCCTTCGACGATGTCCGGCATCCGGACATCGTTCGCCCCCACCCGCATCTTGAAGCCGAGTTCGGCATGGCATACGCGGCACTGGAAACGGATGCGATGAAACCAATGGGGAAAGATCACCGGGCGTACGCCTTCCTTCTCCGCACGCCTGTTGAGTACCACATCGGCGTACTCGGCCGCCGCGGGAGCGGCCACAGCGGCGATGATCACAGCGCAGAGCAGGACAATGAGGGATCTCATGGACTGGCAGGCGGCACGTGTGACGGCGGCGGACTGGATTGAAATTTGCGCGGCACGTCTCCCGGACGCAGGACACTGTGGCAGCGGTTGCATTCGGTCAAGGGGAACGAAACGGCACCATGGCAGATTCCGCACTGCTCGCCGGCAAGGATCTGGAACATTGACAGCTTCGTCTCCCCGGTCTGCATTTTGAAAACGCCGTCGTGGCAATTCGAACAGTCGAGCCATTCGGTATGCCGTTTGTGGGGAAACAGGACGATCGGCATTCCTCCCTTGAGATTGAGCAGGATGTCCTGATCGAGAATCCGCGCCTGCACGCCCGGTTTGATGCTCGGCCGCGGCTTGATGTGGCCCTTCTGGATCGCCTCGACCCAGCGCACCATATTGCCGGTCACATCCGGCGGTAATTTTGAAAGCGCCTCGCCCGGCTCCTGAAGCAGGTTGATTCCCGGCCCCTTGGGATCGTGCAGGCCATCTTTGCGCAATGGCTGCCAAACATTGTCGGCCCCCGCCGGTCCCGTAAAAAGACAAAGCGCCAGGACGACCATCGCCCTGGCGCCCGGTGTCCTACGCAACTCAGCCCGGAATGTAAATACCCGCCCCGCGAATCGCACGTACCAGCTCCGCAGTCGATTCTTCAAGTAGCTTTACCCCAGTCGTATAGTCTTTGCTCTTGGCGGCAGCCTCGGCCTGCGCACGCAAATCCTTGGCCTTGGCAAGATAGTTCTGCACCATCGTATCGGCACGCTTTTCGGCTACCAATACTTCGATCAGCATCTGGTGCGTATTGTTCCGGTCGATTTCGTAGTGGTATTCCTCTTCCTTGTTGGCGAAGTTCAGCGACCGGACCAGTGTATCGCCGCTGCGCAGGCCACTGATGCTTGCCTTCGCCACAAGATAAACGCGATCCAGTTCTGCACGGCCTTCGAGAAAATTCCCCGCCTCCGCAAGCTTGGCCGCCGCCGCGAGGCCTTTCTCGATCTGGCCGGTGGTTTCCCCGACCCCCTTGGCGCTCTTTTCGCTGGCGACCCGCTTGTAGGCGCCGAGCAGCGCATTGACACTCTCCAGCCGCGCCTTGTAGTCGTTCTCCTGCTTCTTCGTCGTAACTTCCTGGGGAGCGGCTTTGCGCACGGCAGCGAAGAACAATGTACGGGTTTCGGTCAATAACTGCGCAGCCTTTTGCAGGTCTCCCGCCGCCAGCGCGTCGCGGGCCGCCTGGTAGGTCGCCCGCGCCTTTTGCCGACCGTCAACCGCCTCCGGCACGTTGCTCGAATCGATCTGTCGCGCGGCGGACGAGGTCTCCAGCAATTTGCCGACAGATTCCATGTTGAGCTTCAGGGACTCAGGGTCTTCCTGGGTCGCCTGCAAGCGGGTGGCGGCGCTGCCGACGGGCTGCCCCGCCTCCTGCATCTGCGCACAGACGGTACCGGTCGCCAGCGTGGCGACAAAAAACATGTACTTCATTTTCATGGCGATCATCCTTGTATCCGCACTATTTGGCGGCATCCAGTGCCGCCTGCGCAGGCCGGGGGACGTCTTTCTTCTTTGAGTGGCACAGCCTGCATTCCGACACGGGGAAAGCGACCTTGCCGTGGCAGACGCCGCACTTCTCGCCCATCAGAATGGCCGCCATGCTGATGGCGTTGGCGCCTTTTTGCGGAACGAAGATGGCCGGGTGGCAATTCGAGCAATCAAGCCATTCCGTGTGCTGCTTGTGCGGATAGACCACGTCCGGCATGTAGCCCTTCACCTCGCGCACGATGTTGAGATCCATGATCACCGGCTGTGCGTTCGGATCGTTGCGATCGTAACGCGGATTGATCTTGCGGCTCTGAATTGCCTCAACCCAATTCACACGGTTCCCGGCGAAACTCTTTGGCAAGCTGCCGAAGGCCGTAAGCGGCGGCATAAGCGCATGCGTGCCGTCGTTTGCTGCATCGTGGATGCCGTCTTCCGCTGGGGGCAAATTGCGCTTGCTGGCCGGTTTGAGCAGCCGGTTAAATGCATTGACATCGCTTACCGAAGCCGGGGCAGCCGCCACCGGGGCGGCGCTCACCGCCGGCGACGATTGAATCGTTTCCGCAGGTTTCTGTTCGGCCTTTGCCTCGGCAGGTTTGGCGACCGAATCATCGGGCTTCGCCGCCACCTTGACGGCAGCAACCATGTAATCGACAGCGCTCTTCACCGTTGCATCGGGAAGCGCGGGATTCCCGCCCTTGGCTGGCATACCTTTGGGCGTTCCCTTCAGGGCGCTGGTATACAGCCGCGCCATACCGCCCGCAATCCGCGGCCCCCAGTCTGCGGCATTGCCGTATTTGGGCGCGCCGGCAATACCTGTCGCGTGGCAGACGGCGCAGGTCTTGGTGTAAAGGTCCTTGCCCGATTGTTGCGCCAAGGTCGGCGAGACGGAGAAGACGGAAAGTCCGAGCAGTACAAACAGGTTACGAAGTTTCATGTCGGCCTCTCCTTATTTCTTCGCAGGGGCGCCAGCCGGCTGCGCAAGTTTCTGGATCGTGCTTTCATGCACTTGCGTCTTGGTTCCCGGCTTACCGGAGTGGCACAGGTTGCAGTTTTCCGGCGACCAGGCGATTTCGCCGTTGTGGCATGCGCCACAGAATTGGCCGTCGATGATCTTGACCATGTTGATTTCGTTGCCGCCCGCCTGGAACTTGAATCCGAGGTCGGCGTGGCAGACTTTGCAGCGGAAGCGGATGCGATGGAACCAATGCGGGAAGACGACCGGGCGCATGCCTGCCACGTCGGAGTAGTTGTTGATCACGACATCGCCGTACTCCGCATGGGCATCAGGCATGTCGACAAAGAGGATGGCAAGCACCGCCGCCATGCCGGCGAGCAGAACGCCGATTTTTTTTCGTATTTGTACTGTCATCATTCCAGACCTATGAAGTCGACTCCATCGTCCTCGGGGGAACGGGGCAATTTACAACCCGCCAAAATCGCGGTTCATCATGAAAAACACTGAAGCATTTTCCTTGCCATTCTGTCTCGACACGGCGGCCGTACCTCGAAAATTGAGGCGCCCAACCCGATAATCGAGATTCTGCTGGAACACCGTCCCGGTTTGCCAGGGGAGTGAATTCGGATCGCCGCTCACCACGCGCAAGTTGGTTTCGGTCATGTTAACCATGAGACTTGCGGAATATAAAAGGTTTTGCACGTCAAAAGGGCTCCGCTGGCTGTAGGTCACCATGCCGGACCCGCTCAAGGTGCGACTCCCATCCAGGTTATCCGATGCCCCGAACACGCTTGTTCGGCTGGTTTCAGGCACTTTCAGCTGCTGACTGAGTACGAAGTTGGTGCTGGCGGTCAGCGTTGAGCGGCCGGTCAATGGTTTCTGGATATTGCCGTTTATCGAAATGTTGCGGTAGTGACTCGCGTAATCCCCGGCTACCACGGTATCCGACGCCGTTGCCGACAGCGAGCCCACCGATCCACCGCCCAGCATCTGGCTCCATGTTGCGCCACCCGAATGGGTGAACGTTTTGTTTTGCCCGACCTGAACCCCATCGCTCACCGAAACCGACTGCCCGACGTTAACCAGAAAGGTACTCGTCTCGCTCAACATGACGCGACGGGTCAACGAATGCTGCGCCTGCGCGGAAACACTGCGACTCGCCGTTCCAGAGGAAACGAATTGGTTGTTGCCCGAGGCGCCCCCGCCCCAGTTATAAGAATATTCTCCAAAAACGAGAGACATTCCCGTATATGAGAGCCCTGCACTTTGCGTTGTTCCGAACAAGCTGAATCCGTCGCTGTAAATCCTCGATGCCGTCGCGGCCGCCGTCGCATATAGATTGTCCCACACGCGATAACTCGCATTGAGATAGCCCTGCAAGTTGGTCAGGTGCGTATCGGCCTCCGCCGTCGAATTGCTCAGGCTCAGGAGATTGCCGCCGCCGTTGACGGTGATCGGCAGATCCTCGTCGGGCAACCACGAAAACGAGTTGTTCAGTTGAATCAGCTGGGTGTCGTTATCGACCAGGCCACTTCTCGAGAACGTACGGAGCCGGTTGTTCATAAAGTTGGCCGCCGACGATACGTTCAACGTCCGATCCTCGCTCCAGCTGTGGGTTGCATTCACGTTGAACAATTCCGATCCCTGCCCGCCGGCATCGCCCATCGTTTTCGAATATTGGCCGTTCAAGCCAACGCGATGATCGCCGATCGTCTCGGCGTAGGTTCCCACGAACATATCCACGACGCTGCGCTGAGTCCCGCTGACGACGTCGCTGCGATCGTAACTTCCGGCATAGCTCGCTGCACCGGCTTCCGGACGATAGTTTTGCCGGAGGCCGAAACGCGACGACGTGTAATGGGTACCGGTATTGCTCATGTGCGCACGGCTATCGCTCTGCTGCACGTAGGCTGCAAACGGAAAACGGCTCTGCGGAAACAGGCTCAGATTGCCGCCGTAATTCATGGTCGTCGAGCGCGAGTGCTGGCTGAGGCCCTGCCCTTTTATTGTGGTATCGCCCATCACCAGCCCGACATCGCCCGAAACCTGCGCATACCACGGTTGATAAATGTAGCTCGCGGCACGCAGATTGAGGATGTCGGTATTCTGGAACGTCTCCGGCCCCTCGGAATTGTGAGTCCAGTTGTACAAGCTCGACGTATTTCCACCCCAACGGATCGGCGGCATCGCCCACCCGTCGATGAGCGAAAAATCCGGCAGGCGGTCCCCTGAAGACGAAGCCGCCGCCACGCCGAGCGTCGAAGGCCCCGGCTTTACGGCCTCGAAAGGCGTTGGCTGCTCCGGCTCGTCGATGGACATCGGCGCCGCGGTAACAGACGCAACGGCGGACGACGACGCCCGACTCTGACGGGAGGTCGTTTCCACCGGTGTTACAGGACCAGAATCGAGAGCGAGTTCCAGCCGGAGGGCGGGATAGCCGGGGCCACGCTGGCGCGCAATAGCCCGCGCTTTGGATGGCGCGCGAAGCCGCAAAGAGAGTTTAAGTTCCGCTGCCAGCAGGGAAACGGTGGGCTCGGGCCGGCCTCCCTTACGTCCTTGGGCCCAGCCTGCGGCCGCGTAGAGAAGGCAAACCGCGGTCAACAGACAACTGCGTGCGCCGGCGGACATGCCGGTAGCCGGCCGTATACCGAAAGTTCGAGTCGCCGAGACCAACCAAACCACTCCACATTATTTCCGCGAAAGCGGAAATCGCAGCGGTCGAGAAACCAGAATCGCCCCCACTTTCAGTCGCGGGAGCCGCGCCATCACCGGTTCGCAAACCCGGAGTTTTTCATGCCCCTCACGCGACGTCCCAAGACGCTCGTACACAGCTAGCCGCAGTATCGGGGTAATCCAGTGCATTCATCAAACAGCCGCCAGATCAAAGGAATAGTTATTTTCATACAGGCGCTTGATTAAGAAACCCCGAACAAACCCCAAAAGCCGCCACTCCATGCAAACGGGCCGACAGCAAAAACCCGATGGTTGCGGATTTCCGCTGTCGGCCAGGCGATGCAGGAAACTCCTGCGGAATGGGACGTTCGGCTCCGGGCGCTCGGTCGCTACGAAACGGGCTCCCAAACGAGCCGCGGACGCCCGGGTATGTGCCCCGTCAGTTTGCAGCCGGGGCGGGCTCGAAAAACTGGAGGGTAGCCCGCGCCCGCAAGTCGGACATGAAGGCATCCCAGACCCGGCGAGCCTCTTCGCGCACGAACAGGTCGCGGGCACGCCCGGCAACCTCGGCAAACGACATCTGTTTAGCGGCAATACGCTCGTCGAGCCGAAAGACCGCAACCCCCTCCAATACGTCGATGGGCTTGGTGACCGTTCCCAGAGGATGGTTGTCGATCTGCTGCTGAACCTGTTCGGGAATCATGCCGCGATGAACGTACCCCATATCGCCACCGCTTTCGGCGCTGTGATCGTTGGAATGCAACCGGGCCAATTCTTCGAAGGCCGTCCCTTTGCCGACCTGATCGAGAATTCGTTGCGCCTCCTCCCGCGCCGCATCCCATGCGGCCTTGGGTGCCGAAGGGTCGACGCGCAGCAGGATCGTGTGCAGACGGGTCTTTTCCGGCTCGACAAACAGTTCGAGATGGCTCTCGTAATAGGCTTTCACCGTCTCGGCGGACGGCTCGGGGAAAGCGCGGCCGATTTTTTCGATCTGATCTACGAGCTGCTGCTCCGACAACTGCTGCTTCAAGCCCGGCAGCAAGCGCTCGCGATTTTTCTGCCACATCTCGCTTGAAACATAGCGGGCCTCATAGTCGGCGATTTTTTTCGCAATCTGCTCCTCGTCAACCGTCAGGCCGCGCTTCGCCGCTTCCTCCAACAGGAGAATCCGGTTAACCAGACGATCCCCGACTTCCTTTTTTGCCTCCTGTAGCCTGTTTTCGGGAATCTGCCCGTGGTAATACTTCTGTCGCACATGGGCGACATACGCCTCGTCGAACCCCTTCTGCGTAATGGGTTTGCCATTAACCAGCGCATACAAGGGCTCGACCGCCTCTACAGAAGATGAGTCGGCAGCGACGGCGCCGCGGTGGCAGAACAGGCCGGCGAGAATGAGCAGCGCGTAGATCTTTATCTTCATCACGGAACCCTACTGGCAAGTGGAAATAGCGGCTCAACAGCAAAACGGGCCAGATGCATGCATCTGGCCCGTTTTGACAAACGATCAACTGCTTATTTGATGTGGCACGACAGGCAAATTGCAGAACCCGCAGTAGACACCCGCATGAAATTCAACGAGGCATCGCCCTTGCCGTCCGGCGCATTGCCGCTCTTTGCAATATGGGGATCGTGGCAGCTACCGCATTCCACCATCGGGCCGGTAATGCCATCACGAGGTGCGTACAACTGAATGTCGCGCCGTCCGCGCGCACCCGCACCACCATCCGTTGCAGTATCGACCCAGTACGCCGTCCCGCCGCCCATAGCCGCCGACTTGTATCCCTTCCAATCGTCACCGTCGGTATCCGCAATGCCGCCGTAGGCAACGCCGATCGGATGGTCATTCGACAGGTCGCCGCCCAGATTAGCCGCCCCCGAAATTTTTCCGTCGGTAGTAAAAACCCCCGTACCGGCAGTACCCACAGCGCTCGAGCCGGCCCCGCCCCACGTCATGCCAGGTCCAGGCGCATTGATCATATTATCCATCGCCTGACTTCCGTCATGACAGGACAGGCAGGCCAGGGACACTGAGCCAACTGCCGCCACCGTATTGCCACTCAGCAAGCCCGAGTAAGTGGTAAAAGGGCCACCCGCTGCCTTGTTCCACAGCGGCCCTCTGGAATTTTCCGCCCCGTGAGGCGTATGGCAAAACACGCAAATCTGGTCGGTACCGTCGGCGCCCGCATGGTTGCTGCCCGTGCCGCTCGACGAGAGGTTGTGCTTCGTGGTCGAAATGGCGTTGGGGCTGGCTGCCAGAGCCGAGCCTGAAAAGACTGCCGATGCCGCCAAGGCGCCAACCCAGAGCAATACACGACCGCCCATCCGTTTTATTTTCAAGTGCGCATACATGATTTACTCCCTCTCTCGAAAATGTCTCACGGTAAGCATAAAGCAGATAGCATGCCATTTCATGATTTGCCTGCACATCCCGCTGTATCAACCCGAAACCACATGTGGAGATCGGCAAATCGCCCTGTTTCGGTCGCTTTATTCCCGGAATCGACAACACCCGCTTCCCAAAAAATGGAATAACCGGCTTGATTAAGAAAAATCCGCACCTGTCGATTTCACCCCGAATGCGGACAAAGCCAGCCCGGCGGCGACCGGGCTGACCGAAACGGTTTGGCTGCAAGCTCTATTGGGCCACCGGCTTCGGTGTTTTTGGCCGATATACAAGGTATCCGTCACTGGCCTTCAACGCATAGGGCCGGAAGATATCGATCTTGCGAAACCATTGATCGACAAAATAAATGCGCCCGTCTTCGTCGATGCTGATCCCGGAGGGCAGCATGTACCCGCCCGGCCTGTCCTGTTCCGCCCGGTCGCCGACAAACATCAGGAGTTCTCCTTCGGCATTGAATATCTGGAAATTGCCGAAGGCCGTATCGACCACATAAACGTTACCGTCGCGATCCGTTGCGACTTCCTTGGGCCGCGCGAAGCTGCCGGGCTGCTTGCCGACATTGCCGAAGCTTTTCAGGTACTTGCCGTCCCGATCAAAAACTTGGACGCGGAAGTTGCCGCCGTCAACAACATACAGCTGGCCGTCCTTGCCGATCGCCAGATCGCGCGGCAGGTTCAATTCGCCGGCACCGCTACCGCGCTTGCCGATGTCGAACAGGTGCGCCCCCTTGCGCGCATCGAACGCCCGCACACGGTGGTTTTCCGACTGTACGCCACCGATATCGACCACATACACCCGCTCGCCGCTCGGGTCGACGGTCACGCTGGTCAGGCGGTCGAAATATTTGCTGCCGCCGATCTTGCGCAGAAATTTGCCTTCATTGTCGAAGACGACGATCGTTTTCGCCGTGGCATCAGCCACATAAAGCGTGCCGGCGGCATCGATGTCGAGTCCCAAGGGTTTGACTAGTTTTCCTTCGCCATCGCTGTCGCCGATCCGGGTATACGTACCCTGGGGGACGTCGAAGACGTGAATAAAACGGTTCGCCGTATCGGAAACGAAAATACGGCCGCGGTAGGTTGCCACCGCGTAGGGTTTGCCAAGCCTTTCCGAACTGTCGCTCTCGCCGGTCAAAGCACGCTTCAGCGCACTTTCCTCCTTCTCGGGAATGACATCGGCGCTGCCGTGGATGGTTCGCTCATACGCAAACCGCGGCGCATCGGGCGGTGCCGGATAGACCAGACGGTTGTCTTCCACCCGTTTTTCCGCGACCTTGCTGACCGGCGCACAGGCTGCGACCACCAGCGCCATAGCGCCAACCATGCATGCCCAGCGCCCACCAGCGATTGCGTCCGTCCGCCATGCCTTATTCATCGATCGTTCTCCTTTACACCCTGGGTCTGTTTTCAAAGTAGCGCCTACGAATTCAATCCACGCAATCCCAGCGGCCGCATTACCGCCGGACCCGACCGTTTGCCTCCGGATCGAACCCGCCGACGCAAAACCGGCAACCGTATATCGCCCAAAGTGCCAAAATACATCATTGACCTTCGCATAGGCAATCCGGGCCGGCTCGTTCCGGTGCACTTCCGGTTCATTTCATGTGGCAGGTCAAACATAAGCGGCTGCCCTCGTTAGGTGTTCGTAGAAAACTCTGGTTGTTCGAGTGCGGGTCGTGACAACTGCTGCACTCGATAAACGGCAGATCCTCCCCGCTATTCTCGTCGCGCCGGGTATACAGCGGCAGGTCGCCGCGCGTTCGCTGCCCCGTAACGCCTGAAGCCGACACCCACCAGACTGTTCGTTCTTCCACGATCCCCCGGCTGACGTCACGAAACCCCTCGGTGTCCACAAGATGCTTGGCATGGACGGCAGGCGCATCCGGATTTGTTTTCTCCATCCCTTTGAATGGAATCGGCCGGCCCTTGATCGCGCCGCGATAAGGCACCCCGAACGGGTGATCCGACGACTGCCCCATGGTTTCCTTGCTGACCGATCTTGCCTGGATCGCATCGTGGCACGACAGGCAGGCAATGGATTGCGACCCGATCGACGGTTTGCCAAGGCCGAGACGCCCGATATCGTCATAGATGGTAAACGTCGACGTTGTCCCGACCGAACCCTGCCACAGAGGCGCCTGCTCGGGCGGCGTTCCAGTCATGTTAGGCGCATGGCAATAAACGCAGACATCCGAACCGTCAGCCTTGACCGGATTGCGCGCGAGACTGTGCTTTGTCGTGCGGATATCGGCCCATGCCAAATTGCACAGCAAGGCGATGAGAACCAGCCCAATCCAGCATTTTGGTTTTCGCTCCATCGCTTGCGCGGCCTTCCATGACAACCGGGGTATGCCAACGCCCACCATGCTCAATCGAAATACCGCCACGTCAGGACAACATTAAGAAATATCGGTCAAACCGATTCGGGCGGAAGTATATTAAGCAAGTCCCGAACCAAGCAACGCTGGATTTATGTGTGCACATACCGCAATCGGTTCGATTCTTGCATTGCGGATGAAGAACCCATCGCCGCCACCGAAAGCCGTTCCATGAAAGTCAAAGCAGCCATGCGCCTCAACGCCCTTATAACAGTTCTTATCCAGAGCATGGCGTTGCTGTGTCTCGACATAAGTGCCTCCATGGCTGGCGAACGGCCGAACAAAGGCGGAACCATCAGCCCAGCAGCCATCTATCACAACTATTGTTCGGTCTGCCATGGCGACCGCGGCGATGGGCGCAGTCGCGCCAGCGGGAGCCTGAACCCGCCTCCGCGCGACTTTTCCAGCGCGAACAATCTGGGACGGGACGCGATGGTCACGATTGTCACCCACGGCAAGTCCGGTACGGCCATGGTGGGCTGGAAAACGCAGTTGACCGCGAATGAAATCGAGGCCGTCGTCGATTACATTCGCCGGACGTTTATGATCGTTGCCCTCGATCCCCGCTTGCAGCAAGGCAAGTTGCTCTATGCCCACAACTGTATCGTTTGCCACGGCGAACGGGGGCAAGGATCGTCGCTCCCTGTCGGCGGCAGCGTGCCGCCAAAGAATCTGGCCTCTCCGCAGGCGCGCGCCGAACTCTCCCGCGAACGCATGATCGCGTCGGTGAGCCATGGCCGCCCGGGAACGGCCATGGCCGCCTTTGCCGGAAGACTTTCGCCGCAGGAAATCGAAGCAATCGTCGATTATGTCCGCGCCGCACTGATGATCCCCGAAACCGAAACCATCTCCGGAACCCACGCCTATGGTGGACGAGTTCGCGACGAATCGAGCATGCGCTCGCAAAAGCTGCCGGCACCCATTACCGCCGACATGAGCTTGCCAATGCCCAATGCGCTGATCGGGAGCGCCCAAAAAGGCAAGGCGTTTTTCGATGGCAACTGCGCGACCTGCCATGGTGTAAAAGGCGACGGCAAAGGGCCGCGCGCCTACTTCATCAACCCCAAACCACGCAGCCTGATCTCAGCGGAGTCGAAGGCCATATTCAACCGTCCAGTCATATTCGCCGCCGTTTCCATGGGCAAACTGGGGACCGAAATGCCCGCCTGGAGCAAGGTACTGACCGCACAGGAAATTGCCGATGTTTCGGAATACGTATTCCGGAGCTTCATCCGCCCCGCTGGGACGGTGGCGAAAAAATAGCGAAAAGCGTTGCGCACAATGGGTCTCCTCGCCCGTTTTTTGTCCGGGCTGATTTTTCTGTGCAGTGCATCGACCGCCGTCGCGGAAGCATCGCGCCCCGCCGACGGCCGCGATCTCTACAATGCCCGCTGCTATTTTTGCCATGGCTACTCCGGCAATGCGCGGACCCAAGCCGCAGCCTATCTGCAACCGCCCCCCGCTGACTTCACCCGCGCCGACCCACGCCGATTGACGCCCCAGTACGTCTTCAGCGTACTGGAAGCAGGCCGCCCCGGAACCGCCATGAAATCGTTCAAGGGCCTGTTGAGCCGGGATGAGATGCAGCGCCTGGCCTTATTCGTGGTCAGTGAATTTGTCGAGCGCAAGGCAGAAAATACCCGCTACCACACGCCTCAGAACGGCTGGGAGAACCATTCCCGATACAGAATCGCCTATCCGTTTGCCAATGGTGAGATTCCGCTTTCCCAGCCATGGGAATCGCTATCCCCGGAGCAGGCGGAAGGTAAACGGCTTTATCTGGCCACCTGCATCACGTGCCACGAAAGCGGGGCCTCCGAAGAACCGGCTGCCGTATGGGAGCCACGTCCGCTCTCCTATCCACGGAACGGATATTCCCCTTCGAACCAGCCGCTGGATGCTATGGCCAGCGCCAGCCCTTACGCAAAGCATGACATCGCAAAACGGATCGCCACATTGACTCCACTTGAAAAGCGCGGGGAACGCCTGTTTCTAGGCAACTGCGCGTTTTGTCATGGCGCGGACGGAACCGGGAAAAACTGGATTGGGAGCTTCCTTCAACCGCACCCAAGGAATCTCACAGACCCCGGCGCAATGTCGGGGATGAGCCGAAAACGACTGACCGAGGTCATTCGAGAAGGGCTGCCGGGAACGTCGATGCCTGCGTGGAAGAAGGTACTCGGGGATGAAGACATCCGCGCAATAGTCGCTTACGTGAATCGGGCGCTTCACCCCCTGGCGGACGCCAAATAGTTCTGGCGCCTTAATTGCTTTCCGGGTAGTGGGCTCCTTCGTCCCGACTATAAAAGACCCAGATGCTTACCCGCATTCAACACTCAATCCGCCATTCAAGCTGGGGGGCGGCGGTCGTTTCGGCGATCATCGCTGTGGGTTTTTCGGCAGTTCCGGCCTACTTTGCCAGCCATTATCAGGAAATGCGGCAAGAGCAACTGGCGCAGGAAGCCGAGCGCCATCTAGCCAGCCGCATCGGGTACGCCCAGGAACTAATCGAGCGCGCCAAACAGATGCCGGGCATCGTCGCCCTCTCGATTCCCCACACCAAAGCCGCCGATCACTTCGAAACCACGGTACGCAACTTGTTGCGCATGAGCGGTATCGTCAGCTCGGTAAAAATCGAGCCGCTGCAAGGTGAATCAATCGTTATCCAGCGCGAACTCAGTGAGCAAAGCGAACCCATCGCCTTACCGTTGCCTGCCGTAGCAGGTCTAACTGCCCAGGATATACAGCATTTCAGCATCGGTGATGGCAGCTTGCTCGTCACCCAACCGCTTTGGCAGCCGGACAACCATGGCGGTAAGCGATTGTGGGGGCGTCTCGTCGGAGAGGCCTCGCTGGCGTATCTGATCCAGGAGCTTCAACTGCTGACGCTCATCAATGACGGCTTTGGCGTCAAGTTCAGCCTGCAATGGCAGTCCGGAGCGCCGGAAACCGTCATCTTCTCGGGCGGCGCCCTGAACAATCCGGGCACGACCCGATCGGTCCCGCTGGTTGGCAACGAAATACTGACTCTTCACATCGCCCCGCCCTCGGCGTCACTTATCGGCTTTCCGCTGCTTGCAGGCATTGGAATCGCCCTTTCGTCCGTATTGCTGTTTTTCCTGACCTTCCATTTATTGCTGCGCCCGCAAAAACTCGAAAGGAAAGTCGCCGAAAGAACCCGCGAGTTGCTGGCCGAACAGGCCGCCTTGCGCGAAGCAATGGATGCCCGCATCCGCGCTGAAGCGCATCTCGAACAATCGCACGCATTGCTCGATTCAATTTTCGAACACACGCCCGGAATGATCGTCCTGAAGCGGGTTTCCGACTTGCGGATTACTCGCATCAACAGCTCCGGGGAGCGCATTCTCGGCCGCGAGCGTACGTCGCTGATCGGTCGCAGCAACGACGAAATCTACGCACCGGAACTGGCCGACGTACTCGATGCCGGCGATAAGAAAGCCATTCGTTATCGCAGCATGATCGAGCTGCCGGTACAGAAGGTCGACATGCTGGCGGCCGAACCGCGCTGGATTTCCTACAGAAAAACCACCCTTTGCGACAGCCATGGAGTCCCGCTCTATGTCCTCGAATTCGGCGAGGATGTTACCGAACGCGAGAACCTTGAACGGCATCTGCGGGAAAGTCTGCATTTCCTCGAGCAGCTGATTGAAGCCTTTCCGGGGCCGGTGTTTTCAAAGAACATCGATGGCCAGTACCTTGCCGTCAACAAACAGTTCGAAAAATACGTCGGCCGCAATCGGCAGCAAATCGTCGGCAAGACAATTCACGACGTTGTGCCAGGGCATTTCGCCGTTGAAGAAGAAAATGCCGACAGGAACCTGCTCTCTTCCGGCGACAAGCAGATCTATGAGGGGCAACTCAAGCAGGGTGACGGTCGCGTCGTCGACGCGATGTTTCACAAGGCGGTATTCCGTTACAGCGACGGCAGCAATCGCGGCATCGTCGGCATCGCCCTGGATATTTCAGAACGCAAAGCCGCCGAGCAAAGGGTTGCCAGCCTGAATCGCGTGCTCATGGTACTGAGCGAGATTAACCATCTCATCATATTCACCCAGGACCGCACCGCACTGCTGGAACAAGCCCGCCGAATCCTGCAGGAAAAGGGCGGATTCCCGGCCGTCTGGATTCATTTCAAGCAAGGCGATTCGGCGCATGTCTTTGCCGACGATTCGATTCGCCCTTATGTGGAACGTCTGCGCTGCGAAATAGACAATCCGGATCGTCGCTGCTGGCCGCAAAGGCGCCTCCGCTGCGACACCCTGGCATGCTGCAATGCCGCCCTGTCGCAGGAGTTGAATCATCTCGGTTTGCAATCGCTGCTGCATCTGCCGCTCCAGGCCAACGGCACCGAACGCGGCGACATAGGCATCCTTGGAGCCTCCGGGCAGATATATTCAACCGAGGAGCAAGCCCTCCTGGAGGAACTGGCGGGAAACCTGTCCTTCGCACTCGATGCAATCGACCGCGAGGAAGCCAGACAAACCGCCGAGGGCAAACTCAGGGTGGTGGCGCGAGTCTTCGAGAACAGTTCGGAAGGCATCATCATCGCCGATGAACGCAACCGCATCATCATGGTGAACAAGGCGTTTACTGCACTGACGGGTTACACCACGGATGAAGTCGTCGGCAATACGCCGGCCATGCTCAGCTCCGGTCGCAGCCCTCCACATTTATATCGGCATATGTGGGAATCGCTCAATCAGAACGGCGAATGGCAGGGCGAAGTAGTCAATCGACGGAAGAACGGCGAAGAGTATCTCGAATGGCTCTCCATCAGCGTCTTGAAGGACGACACAGGCAAGACGCTCAACTATGTGGCCGCATTTTCGGACATTTCGATACGCCGCCAGATCGAGGAGCGCGTTCACTTCCTCACGCACCACGATGCCCTTACTTCATTGCCCAATCGCGACCATTTCCTGAACCGGGTGCAGCAGGCCATCGTTGAAACGGAACAGCAAAACACACGGATGGCCGTGGTCTATCTCGACCTGGATCGATTCAAGCTGGTCAATGAAACCGTCGGACAAGCCTCTGGAGATCAGATTCTGATCGAAATCTCGTCCCGTCTGCTTGCCATAGCGGACAGCAAGGCCGACGTATCCCGACTGGGAGGAGACCAGTTCGCATTAGTCATGAAAGGACTCGCAACGTCGGAAGAAGCGGCGCAGCGGGTCAGAAACGTTCAGGAAAAACTGCACGGCGCGTTCGAATTCGCCGATCAGGAAATATATATCTCGACCAGCATCGGCATCAGCGTATTTCCGGAGGATGGCATCGATGCGGAAGCGCTGGCACGCAATGCCGACTCGGCAATGTACAAAGCCATTGCCGACGGCGGCAACACCTACCGTTTCTTCCGCCAGGAAATGAACGAGCGTGCCGCCGAACGGGTGCGCCTGGAAAGCAAATTGCACCATGCCCTGGAGCGCGGGGAGCTAATCGTCAATTTCCAACCCTTCGTTTCGGCCGTCAGCGGACGCATCGTTGGAGCGGAGGCCTTGCTACGCTGGCACTGCCCTGATCTTGAAAAAGATGTGGGGCCGGCCGTTTTCATTCCGCTGCTGGAGGAAATCGGCTTGATTCAGCACGTCGGCGAATGGGTCATCAACAAAGCCTGCGAAGAAGTTCGCCGTTGGCAACTCGCCGTTGGCGAAGAGCTTTTTGTCGCCGTCAATATTTCGGCGATGCAGTTGAACGGAGATATCGTCAGGCAGGTCGCGCGCGCGGTGGCCGAACATGGGATTGCCCCGGCGCAACTGGAAATCGAACTGACCGAAAGCGCTGTGATGAGCGATGCTGCGCACGGCATCAAGATACTTAATGAACTGAAAACACTTGGCGTCGGGCTGTCGATCGACGACTTCGGAACCGGCTACTCGAGCCTGTCATATCTGAAGCAGCTGCCGATGAAAACGCTCAAGATAGACCGCTCGTTTGTCAGCGACACGCCGGAAGATAGCGAAGCGGCCTCAATCGCGCGAGCGATTCTGGCTCTGGGGCATTCGCTCAAGCTGAACATCATTGCCGAAGGTGTCGAGACGCTCGAACAAGTCGAATTCCTGCGCGAAAGCGGTTGCGATCTGCTGCAAGGTTATTATTTCTCGAAGCCGCTGCCGGGCGCCGAATTTGTTCAGCTATTGAAGCAAAGTCAGAGCTACGACCTGCCGGAAGTCAATCCGCGCACACTGCATCTGACCCGCACCCGACTGCACTAGGGAACAGCACGAACGGTGGAGATCAGCATTTCACTAGAAACGATGCACCCCACGCAGAAGGATGCGTAACGCCAAGTACTGAAACCCCGTGATGATCAGCGCACCAATCAAGCCGATACCGAAGATTTCAATGTAATCGGGCATTGTTATCCATCCGGCTGCGGGGCTTATGGACAGAATCCAGCGCCCGTTGAAGATAGTAACGACATACTCGGCCGGATCTTCCGGAACGGCGCCGCTGCTAGCGAACACATGCTTTTGTTCGGTGTCGGGGTGGGTGCGCCATAGCTCGTAGCGATAGCCGGATCGGGCAAGTCCATCAAGCCCTGCCGATTCGAGCAAATGTGGAATCCGAATCAGAGCAATGGCGAACCCCCAGAAATTCGAGTCTCCACGTTCGTCAACGAGGAAAACCGGCATTCGCCCAACCGCCCCGACCCCGCCCTGAATCAGATTGAACGGGCCAGCCAACGTCAGCTGGCGCGTAGTGATCGCAGCCACAGCCTCACGATTGCGCTTGCTGTCGGAAAGGAGATCGTGCCCGATAGCCGCTTGATTGCCCTCCAGCGGATAAACCTCGCGAATCACTCCATCCGGCGCCAACTGTAATGCGCTCACACTTGGGAAAAGCGAGAGCAGATCGGTCGCAACGTCGTTGAAATTTCGCAACTGGCCGTTTGACTGCCTCACCACCGAAGCCAGCACATGCGTGGAAACCAAAGCCGTTTGCAGTCGCTCCTGGATTCTCTGCGCATACTCCTGAGCAAGCATTTGCGTGGAAAAACGCTTGCTCGAAAGATGCGCCATATGGATATACGTCGCAATGGAGGCCGCAAACGCATAAGCCATAAAAAACGTCGCTACCAGAATCCATTTGCAGCGTCGAGGCAACGCGGCCTTCCCGCCAAAGGGCACAGAGCTTTCGGGAGTACTTTCGGGCATGGGCACGGTTCAAGGAGATCACACCCGGCCCATTCTAGGCCGATTACGGCCTGCACAAGCAGACGCAGCCGACGATACGCAGTACCTAAATGCTGGCCCACTCCGGCATCGGCTGCCAGGTTCGCACCCATGCGGGGATATCTCCGGCCGGCATCGGCTTGGCGATGCCGTAGCCCTGCGCCAGATCGCAGCCCAAACGCAACAGGGGGATGCCATGGGCAAGGGTCTCAACCCCCTCGGCGATCACTTCGCGATCAAAGGCATCCGCCAGCCCGACCACGGCTTCAACAATTGCGTAGTCGTCGCTATCTTCCAGCATGTCGCGAACGAACGACTGGTCGATCTTCAGGATATGGGCTGGCAAACGGCGCAGATAAGTGAGCGACGAATAGCCGGTTCCAAAGTCGTCGAGCGCGCAACGGAAGCCGAGCGCCTGACATTCCCGGATGACCCCGGACACGTTGCCTACATCCTCCAGCGTGGTTGTTTCGAGAATTTCCAGCCCGAACCAAGCCGGGTCGACTTCAGGGTACGCAGCCAGCTGACTACGTAGATAGGGGAGGAACACCTGGCTCTGCAGGTGGTTACCGGAGATATTCACGCTGACCGGAACAATCAGCCCATCCTTGGCCCAAGCCGCCACTTGTCGGAAGGCTTCGGCAATCACCCACTCTCCGATCGGTATTTCCATTTCCGTGTTATCGACCATCGGCATGAACATCGCCGGCGCAAGCAGGCCGAGTTCCGCGTGGTGCCAACGGATCAGCGCTTCGGCACCCGCAACACTGCCCTGGCGCATATCCACTTTCGGCTGATAAAACAACGCAAATTCGTTCTTTGCCAATCCATCCCGGACATTCGCAAGCAAATCCCGGTGCGATTTGATCCGACGGTCATGGTCTGTATCGAAGAGCCGATAACAGTTCTTGCCGGAGTCCTTGGCCCGGAACATGGCCTGATCGGCATGGCGTAGCAGGGTATCTGCATCGACATCGTCCTCCGGGTAGATCGCGACGCCGATGCTGGCCGAAATGGAGACCGCCGTACCATCTATCGGGTGCGGATGCGCAATGCCTTCAAGAATCCGGTCAAGCACGGCGAAACACTCGCGGCTATCGGTCAGATCGCCGAGTAATAAAACAAACTCATCTCCGCCCAGGCGGGCGACGGTATCGTCGCCACGCAAACTCCGATGAAGATGCTGCGCCGTTTCGATCAGCATCTGATCGCCGACGGAATGCCCATAGGCTTCATTGATCACTTTGAATCCATCCAGATCGATGTAGCACACCGCCAGCAGCTTGCCGCCGCGTTTGCTGCGCGCCAACGACATTTCAAGGCGATCGGCCAGCAGACGCCTGTTGGGAACGCCGGTCAACGCATCGTAGTGTGCGATGCGATCAAGTTCGGCCTCGTGTGCCTTGAACTGACTGATGTCAGAAAATACTGCGACATAATTTTTGACGGCTCCGTCGGCATCCCGCACCACGTCGATGCTCAAGCGTTCGGCGTAGGTTTCCCCGGATTTGCGGCGGTTCCACATTTCGCCGCTCCAGGCTCCGGTTTCGGTCAACGCTTTTTTCATCGCCGCATAAAATTCCGGCGGCTGCCGCCCGGAGCCAAGCATCCCCGGGTTTTCGCCGAGCACCTCCTCGCGCGCGTAGCCGGTGATGCGGGTAAATGCCGGATTGACATCGACGATCCGGTTTTCCCGGTCGGTGATCATGATGCCTTCCTGACTGCTTGAAAACACGCTGGCTGCCAGTTGCAGGCGCTCAAAATCGCGTTTGCTTTTCGTCACATCCCTCACCACGGAGAACCAGTGCTGTCGTCCTTTGACATTCACGCGACGTGCTATGACGCTGACGTCGATTACCGTGCCATCCTTTTTCTTGTGGCGCCAATTCCGTTGCAGAACCCCATGAGGCAGCCCCGCCAATCCGTCAAGCAACAATGGAATATCCTCAACCGGACGAATATCCCTGACCGTCATTTTGAGAAACTCGTCCCGTGTATAGCCGTAATGATCCTCCGCCGCCTGATTGACGTCGATAAACGCCAGCGTTTCCTCGTCAATCGTCCACATCGGCAGCGGCATCATCTCGAACAGCGCCCGGTGCCTTTGTTCGCTGTCCGACAGTTCCTTTGTGATTTCGTGGGCCAAGGCAAACGCCCGCTGGCGTTGCCGCGAAAGGGACAGCACGATCCAGAATGCCAGCAGCGTAATCGTCGCTCCGCCCACCGCTACAGCTACGGGATAAAGCTGCTCAGGGCCGTTGGCGTAGCCCGGCCATGCATGCACATACAGCGACCATTGGCGGCCCGCCGCATCGACCTTAACCAGCGTACTGAATTTAGAATGGGTCTGCGCATCGCCATAGTGAATATGCCGCTGCTTGGAATCGTGATACAGCAACGAATCCTCCGACAGGGAATCGCCGTCGAATAGCTCCAGGTCGATATTCGGGTGCTCTGTCTGCAAAATTCCGCCAAACAAATCTCTGGCCTGAAATGGGAAAGAGACAAATCCCGACAACGCCGCACGCCTTTGCTCCACGGTATCCAAGGGCAGGCCACGCCGATAGATCGGCATGTACATCAGGAAACCGGGTTGGGGATCCTTCTCGTCCGCTTGAACCAGAATCACTCTCTGCGAGGTGGCGACATCTCCGCTGTCGCGGGCGGCTTCCATTGCGGCGCGACGCGTCGGATCGGAGAACACGTCGTAGCCGAAGGCTTGTAGATTGCGGCCTGCAAACGGCTCGATGAAAACCACCGGGATGTACACCTCGCGAATCCCTTCCGGCCGAATCGCATAGCCGGGGAACCCCTCTGCCCGCACCTTTCGGAGATGCCCGCGCAGCTCGTTCCGCTTGACCATCGGGCTATAAGCGAGTCCTTGGACACCGGGCAGAAAACGGTGCAATTGCAGCGTCGCCGCGTACTTCCGCCATTCTTCCCGGGTTACCGTCTCCGAGGCATTGAAAATACCAGCGGCCCCCTGTAGGGTCATGCGGTATTGCTTCATTCGCGACGAGATGAACTCCCTGACGGTATCCACCTCGTGCTGGAAGCGATCCGCGGTCCGGTCGCGCACGATGGCTGCCGAAGTATTCCAGGCCAACCAGGTCAGCGCCAGTCCGATCGCCAGGACGACCCAGGCAAGCAATCCCGGCCAAGACACATAAGGCTCGGCGGCCTGCGGATCGGACGATTCTTTTCCCGCCTCCGGTTGAGCTGCCGTTCGACTCATCGCTGACATCAAAGAATGTACTTCGCCAGTTGCCGATCGGTCTTGGTCACGTGATCGAGCAGCCATTTGTGAAGGTAGGCCGAAAGCGCCGGCAACTGCTCACGGAGCCGCCCCTCTTCCAGGCGCCCCGCTGCCTTGCTCACAAAATCGGCGAAGGCTTGATGTTCTCTGCGATGGGCCTCGGCATGCTTGCTCGCAACCTTGTGCCCGACCATCAGCCGCTCTTCGGTCTGGAAATGGAAAACAATATAGCTGGCCAGACGTCGCATCACGTCCTTGGACAATTCCAGCTGAAATTCGCCGCAATCGAGACAGTCTTCCATCGCATTGATGATGGCGACCAGCTCCTGGTGTTGCAGGTCGAGCACCTTGACCCCGCATTCAAGGTCGGCACTCCAGCGTACGCGAGACATGGGCAGTCCTCTTTTATGGGGCTCCTCAGCGAATTCCTGCTATCCGTTCAACGGCCACGGGCGATTGCCAAGTCCCCTCCCGGCAAAAACGGAAACGCAACTGGCTCCCTTGGAACCCGTGCATCCTTCGTGCTTTTTTTCGCCAATTTTTGCCCGTCCATTCTACCGGCGATGTCGGGTATTCGCCGACCGAAAACACAAACGAAGGCGGAAACGGAGTACCCGCATCCCTAGATTTTGCGTGATCGTGCGGTGCGCTTCGCAGGCGGAGCGGCCCCCACGCAGCGCACGCAGCTCAGAGCGATCGCCGCCACCAGTTCCGCCTCGTTTTGCCGCGCACGCCGCGTCGGGCCAATGGGCCCGATCAAAGCCTCGGTAAACGCGCCGACAATGCAGGCGGCCGTCACATCGATGTTTTGCGCGGGGAATTCACCCGCCTCGACCCCTGCCTTGAGAATCTCTTTGAAGACGTTGCCAAACTTACGGCGATCGCCGATTCGCGCCGCCTCGACCTCGACATCCGTCGGCTCGGCGATGAAAGCGTAAGCCAAATGCGGGCCACGCAACGCGCGCCGGGCGAATGAGGCCACGGCGGCGGCCAGTTTTTCGGTCGCGCTGCCTTTACCGCGGGCGATTTCCCGCAAGATTCCCACCTCGTTCTCAACCGCCGCGGACAAAACCTCAACGAAGAGATCGCCCTTGGAGGGGAAATAGCGATAAATCATCCCTGTCGATACTCCAGCCTCGGCGGCCACCGCCGCGACGCGCGCCTCGCGGAAGCCCCCTGCCGCCACCAGCTTACGCGCCGCCTCCAGGATTCGCTCGCGGTTTCCGGCGAGGCGCTCTTCCATCATTGCCGATCGTTTGTAGGCCATTTTATGATTCGCCGTTCATTGAATGAATTATGATTCATTTTTTCTTTCGAAAAACAAGAATTCCCTGTAGCATTGCCAAATATTCGAATACGCCTGCCGAGAACGGCAAGTTTAAAGGGGAGTTGCGCCATGAATATCAAAGGCCTCGATTTCAATCTGGGTGAAACGATCGACATGCTGCGGGACAGCGTGAAGGCATTCGCCGACAAGGAGATCGCTCCGCGCGCCGCGGAAGTGGATCGCCTCAACGAATTCCCCGCCGACCTGTGGCGGAAATTCGGCGACATGGGCTTGCTCGGCATGACCGTTCCGGAGGAATACGGCGGCACTGCGATGGGTTACGTCGCCCATATCGTCGCCATGGAGGAAATCAGTCGCGCCTCGGCTTCGGTCGGGCTCTCTTATGGCGCGCACTCAAATCTCTGCGTCAATCAGATTTACCGCAACGGCAACGAAGTCCAGCGCCGCCGGTACCTGCCCGGCCTGATCGACGGTACCCATGTCGGCGCCCTGGCGATGTCGGAACCCAATGCCGGCTCCGACGTGGTGAGCATGAAGCTGCGCGCCGAGCGCAAGGGCGACCGCTATGTCCTGAACGGCTCGAAGATGTGGATCACCAACGGTGGCGATGCCGACACCCTGGTGGTTTATGCCAAAACCGATCCCGCGGCCGGTCCACGCGGCATGACCGCCTTCATCGTTGAGAAATCCTTCAAAGGCTTCAGCCACGGCAACCATCTCGACAAGCTGGGCATGCGCGGCTCCAATACCTTCCCGTTGTTCTTCGACGATTGCGAGGTCCCCGCCGAAAACGTGCTTGGCGGTGAAGGCAATGGCGCCAAGGTGCTGATGTCCGGGCTCGATTACGAACGCACGGTGCTCAGCGGCGGACCGCTCGGCATCATGGCCGCCTGTATGGACAGCGTCGTTCCGTTCCTGCACCAGCGCGAGCAGTTCGGCCAACCGATCGGCGAGTTCCAGTTGATGCAGGGCAAACTGGCCGACATGTACTCGACGTGGATGGCAACCCGCGCCTATGTCTACGCGGTTGGCAAGGCCTGCGAGCGCGGCGATCACAGCCGCACGCTGCGCAAGGATGCGGCCGGAGCGATTCTCTATTCCGCCGAGAAGGCGACCTGGATGGCAGGCGAAGCGATCCAGGCGCTCGGCGGCGTCGGCTACACCACCGAGTTCCCGGTCGGGCGCCTCTGGCGCGATGCCAAGCTCTATGAAATCGGCGCCGGCACCAGCGAGATCCGTCGCATGCTGATCGGCCGTGAACTGTTTGCCGAGACCGCCTGACATGACCGTCCTCAAATCCTCCATCAACACGCGCTCGGCCGAATTCCAGGCCAACGCCGCCTCGATGCGCGCACTGGTCGACGACCTGCGCGACAAGGTCCAACAAGCGACGCTCGGCGGCGGCCCCGCGGCGCGCGAGAAGCACACTGCACGCGGCAAACTGCTGCCACGCGACCGCATCGACCACCTGCTCGATCCCGGTACTGCCTTCCTCGAAACCGGTCAGCTCGCCGCCTACAACCTGTACGACAACGAATCGCCCGGCGCCGGCATCGTCACCGGCATTGGCCGGGTCGAAGGAATCGAGTGCATGATCGTCGCCAACGACGCGACGGTGAAAGGCGGCACCTATTACCCGATGACGGTGAAGAAGCATCTGCGGGCGCAGGAAATCGCCGCCGAGAATCGGCTGCCCTGTATCTATCTGGTGGATTCGGGCGGCGCCTTCCTGCCCCGCCAGGACGAGGTCTTCCCCGACCGCGAGCATTTCGGCCGCATCTTCTTCAACCAGGCCAACATGAGCGCCCAGGGCATTCCGCAGATCGCGATCGTCATGGGTTCTTGCACCGCCGGCGGCGCTTACGTGCCGGCGATGTCCGACGAAACGGTGATCGTGCGCAACCAGGGCACCATCTTTCTCGGCGGCCCGCCGCTGGTCAAGGCGGCGACCGGCGAGGTCGTCACCACCGAGGACCTCGGCGGCGGCGACGTGCATACGCGGATTTCCGGCGTTGCCGACCACTTGGCCGAAAACGACGCTCACGCCCTCTACATCGCCCGCCGCATCGTCGCCAATCTGAACCGGCCGAAATCCATCGCCATGGCCATCGGCGGCGGCGAGGAGCCGATCTACGATCCGGCCGAGATCTACGGCATCCTGCCCACCGACACGCGCAAGCCCTACGACGTGCGCGAGATCATCGCCCGCACCGTCGACGGTTCGCGCTTCGACGAATTCAAGGCGCGCTATGGCACCACCTTGGTGACCGGCTTCGCCCAGCTCTACGGCTACCCGGTGGGTATCGTCGCCAACAACGGCATCCTGTTTTCCGAGTCGGCGCAGAAAGGCGCGCATTTCATCGAACTTTGCGCCCAGCGCGGCATTCCCTTGCTGTTCATGCAGAACATCACCGGCTTCATGGTCGGCCGCAAATACGAAAACGGCGGCATCGCCAAGGATGGCGCAAAGCTGGTCACCGCCGTCGCCACGGCGCAGGTGCCCAAAATGACGCTGATCATCGGCGGCTCGTTCGGCGCCGGCAACTACGGCATGTGCGGCCGCGCCTACTCGCCGCGCTTCCTCTGGATGTGGCCCAACAGCCGCATCTCGGTGATGGGTGGCGAGCAAGCGGCAAGCGTGCTCGCCACCGTCCGCCGCGACGGCATCGAAGCCCGCGGCGGCGCATGGAGCAAGGAGGACGAGGAAAGTTTCAAGTCGCCGATCCGCCAGCAGTACGAGGATCAGGGCCACCCCTATTACGCCACGGCCCGCCTCTGGGACGACGGCATCGTCGATCCGGCGCAGAGCCGTCGCGTGCTCGGCCTGTCCCTCTCGGCCACGTTGAACGCCCCGATCCAGGCGACGCGCTTCGGCCTGTTCCGCATGTAGCCAAGGGAACCATGATGAGCGAATTCATTGAACTCCAGCACGAGGGCCCGGTCACCACGATCTGGTTGAACCGCCCGGACGTGCACAACGCCTTCAGCAGCGGCCTAGTCGTCGAACTTGGCGCGGCCATCAAAGCCATCGCCGACGATGCATCGATCCGGGTGGTGGTAGTCGCCGGCCGCGGCAAGAGCTTCTCTGCTGGCGGCGATCTGGCGGAAATGAAAGCCGCCGGCCTCGCCTCGCAAGAGGAGAACGAGGCCGGTGCGCGACGCTTCGCGGAAACCCTGCGCAATCTCGCCCAGCTTGGCAAACCCACCCTTGCCCGGGTACATGGCGCAGCGCTCGGCGGCGGCATGGGGCTGGCAGCCGCATGCGACATCTGTATTGCTTCGGAGAACGCCAGCTTCGCCACCACCGAAGTCCGTGTCGGCGTCATCCCTGCCATCATCAGCCCTTATGTGATCCGCGCCATCGGCGAACGCCAGGCGGCGCGCTTCTTTCTCACCGCAGAACGCATCGGTGCGGCACGCGCGGCGGCACTCGGTCTGGTTCACGAGTGCGTACCTGCCGAAGCTCTTGACGCCAAGATCGCGGAAATCGTCGCGGCGCTGCTCCAGTGCGGTCCGCAGGCGCAGGCCGCTGCCAAGGATCTGATTCGAACCGTCGCCTATCGCTCGGTCGACGACTCCCTGCTCGCGGAAACCGCTTTCCGCATCGCCAGCCAGCGCGCCCAGCCCGAAGCCCGCGAGGGGCTCAGCGCCTTCCTCGAAAAGCGCGCCGCGGCTTGGGTGCCCAAGGTCTGAATGGAGACGAAAATGTTTGAAAAAATCCTCATCGCCAACCGGGGAGAGATCGCCTGCCGGGTCATCAAGACCGCGCGCCGCCTCGGCATCCGCACCGTGGCGGTCTACTCCGAGGCCGATGCCGGCGCGCGCCATGTGCGGCTGGCCGACGAAGCGGTATTGATCGGCCCGGCCGCTGCACGCGAAAGCTATCTGGTGATCGACAACATCATCGCCGCCGCCCTACAGACCGGCGCCCAGGCGATCCATCCGGGCTACGGTTTCCTCTCCGAGAACGAGCAGTTCTGCCAAGCCTGCGCTCAAGCCGGCATCGTCTTCATCGGCCCACCGGTCTCCGCCATCCACGCGATGGGTTCCAAGTCTGAAGCTAAAAAACTGATGGAAAAAGCCGGCGTTCCGTTGACTCCGGGCTATCACGGCGACAACCAGGATGCCACTTACCTGCATCAACAGGCCAATACCATCGGCTATCCGGTGCTGATCAAAGCCGCCGCCGGCGGCGGCGGCAAGGGCATGCGTTTGGTGGAGCACAGCGCCGATTTCGCCGACGCCCTCGCTTCGTGCAAGCGCGAGGCCAGCGCCAGTTTCGGCGACGATCACGTGCTGGTGGAAAAGTACATCGTCAAACCGCGCCACATAGAGATTCAGGTGTTCGGCGACAGCCGCGGCAACTGTATCCATCTCTTCGAGCGCGACTGCTCAGTGCAGCGACGGCATCAAAAGGTGGTCGAAGAGGCGCCCGCGCCGGGCATGACCGCCGAGCGCCGCACCGCGATGGGCAAGGCCGCCGTGGAAGCGGCGCTGGCCGTGGGCTACGTCGGAGCAGGCACGGTGGAGTTCATCGCCAACCAGGACGGCACCTTCTATTTCATGGAGATGAACACCCGGCTCCAGGTGGAACATCCGGTGACCGAGATGATCACTGGCCTCGATCTGGTCGAATGGCAATTACGCATCGCCGCCGGCGAGCCGTTGCCGTTGCGGCAGGAACAGATCGCCATCGACGGCCACGCGATCGAGGCGCGGATTTATGCCGAAGACCCGGCCAAGGGTTTCCTTCCGTCCACCGGACGCCTGGCGCATCTCGCACCACCGGAAGCCTCGACGCATGTGCGGGTGGACAGCGGCGTCGAGCAAGGCGACGAGATCACGCCCCACTACGACCCGATGGTCGCCAAGCTGATCGTCTGGGACAAGGATCGCAGCCGAGCTCTGGCGCGCATGCAGAAAGCGCTGGCCGACTACCGCATCGTCGGCGTCGCCAATAACGTCGAGTTCCTCTCCCGGCTGGTGACCTGCCCCGCCTTTGCCGGCGCCGACCTGGATACCGGATTGATCGAACGCGAAAAGGATTTCCTCTTTCCCGCCGATCCGGCCCCGCCGCGCGAAGCCTGGCTGCTGGCGACGCTGGCCGAACTGCTTTGGGAACGACACAGCGCAGCGGAAAGCGCACGGCGGCACGCCGATCCTCGCTCACCCTGGCATCTTCGCGATGGCTGGCGTCCCAACAGTGCCGGGCAACGCAGGCTCGCCTACCGCTTTGGCGAACAGGAACACGCGGTGACGGTCATGATCGACGGTGCGGGCTTCGCGATGACTATCGACGGAACGACGAGCCGCGTCGGCGGGCAGTTGGCTGCCAATGGGGAACTGCGCGCCGATCTGGACGGGCGCCGTCTGTCGCTGTCAGTCGTCGCAGCCAAGGAACGCCGCCACATTTTCCTCAACGGCCGGGTATGGATATTTTCCGCCGTCGATCCACTGTTCCAGGGTGACCTCGGCGGCGCCCACGAAGGCCAGTTGGTCGCACCGATGCCGGGCAAAGTGATCGCACTGCTCGGCCAGATAGATGCTCTCCTGGACAAGGGCGCTCCACTAATGATCCTGGAAGCCATGAAGATGGAGCACACCATCGTCGCCCCCTGCCGCGGCCGGCTCAATGCCTTCCGCTACGCGGTGGGCGATCAAGTGGCGGACGGCGCCGAACTGGTCGAATTCAGCCCCGAAGCCGCAGCATGATGCATAGCGCGATCGACTGACTCGCCTCCCCCAGGGACCATCGATCGCGCTGCCTTTGTTAGGCGTGCCGGACATCGCTCGCTTCAATCCGGGGCGGAAACTCGACTGACGTACCCGTGCGGCCTAATATGAGCGGCCCTTTCAGCCGCCCAACCGCATAGCGCTCAGCCAGCGCCCTGTCCCAATGAAGACATATCGCCCGACGACCATCGCCTTGCTTCTCACCCCAGCCGCGCTACTCGCTGGTAACGCATCGGCCGCCGAAGCCACGGCGGAATTGCCCACCGTGACCGTCACCGGAAGTCGCATGGCGGTACACAGCTTCGATCAACCGTATTCGATCGACCTGCTCGACCAACGAAAAATCGGCGAAGGCCAACTCAAGGTCAACGCTTCCGAGGCGCTTGCCGGCCTGCCTGGGATCGTGGCCTTGAACCGACAGAACTATGCACAGGATCTACAGATTTCCTCCCGCGGCTTCGGCGCCCGTTCGGCGTTCGGCGTGCGCGGCGTGCGCCTGATCGCCGACGGCATCCCGGCCACCAATCCTGACGGACAGGGCCAGGCGGCAACCCTCAACCTCGATACCGCGGAGCGCATTGAAGTCCTCCGCGGCCCTTTCTCCAGCATCTACGGCAACCATGCCGGCGGTGTGATCCAGCTTTTTTCGCGCGATGGCGCCGGCGATCCACGGATGCATATCGGCGCCACCGGTGGATCGTGGGGCACGCAAAAGGTCGACCTTGGCGCCGAGGGCAGCCACGGATCGCTGGGGTATGTGTTCGACAGCTCGCATTTCGAAACCAACGGCTACCGCAGGCACAGCGCAGCGACACGCGACCAGTCATTTGCCAAACTGACGCTACAGACCGACGCCGATAGCCGCCTGCGCCTTGTCGCCGGCGCGCTCCGGCAGCGCGACACACAAGACCCGCTAGGCCTGACCTGGACAACCTATCAGCGTGATACCCGTGCCGTCGAGTCGGTAGCAACCACCTTCAATACTCGCAAGAGTATCGACCATGTTCAGGGCGGATTCGCCTATGAGCGTCGCTTCGGCGCACAGCAGATCGACCTGAGCGCCTATTCCGGAACGCGTAGCGTGGTCCAGTATCAATCGATACCGAGTGGCGTCCAGGCCAACCCACGCCATGCCGGAGGCGTCGTCGATTTCGCGCGCCAGTTCTACGGCGCCGGGATTCGCTGGAGCCTGACGCAGACGGGCAGCAGCAGCGAGCTGAAGTTGACCGCCGGAGCGGAGTACGACGCATCCAAGGACGACCGCCGCGGCTATCAGAATTTCGTCGGTCCCAGTGCAGCGCCAACGGTGCTCGGAATCAAAGGCACGCTGCGACGCAACGAAAAAGACAACGTCCACAACTTCGACCAATATCTTCAAGCAGTATTGACCACAGAAAACTGGGCATGGGCGGCCGGGTTGCGACACAGCTCGGTCCGGTTCGATGTCGATGATCGCTATATTGTTTCCGGCAACGGCGACGACAGCGGCCGGATCGACTATCGACGCAGCACGCCGACGCTCGGGCTCACCTACCATCTGACGCCGACGATCAATCTCTATCTGAGTGCGGCCAGCGGATTCGAAACGCCAACGCTGAACGAACTTTCCTATTCCGGGAACGGCGGCAATTTCAATTTCAACCTGAAGCCGGCACGAAGCCGGCAAATCGAAACCGGGCTCAAATACCAGACCGATGACGGCGCACGTTTCAACCTCGCGCTGTTCCGCATCCGTACCGCCGATGAGTTGGTCGTGCTGGACAGTATTGGAGGACGCACCAGCTACCAGAACGCCGCCTCCACGCTGCGTCAGGGAATCGAAATCGGGCTAGAGCGAAAACTCGGCGCGTACTGGAAGACCCGCGCCTCCTTCGCCCGACTGCGGGCGATTTACGATGCGGCTTTCGTCAGCAAAGGCAGCCAAATCGATGCGGGCCGCCGCATACCGGGAGTGCCCGCCACCACCGCCTACGGCGAACTGGCCTGGATGCCGGGTAATGGCCTCAGCGTCGCTGCGGAAGCGATCTATCGCAGCCGCATCGACGTCGAGGACAGCAACGGCGCCGCGCCGGCGCCCGGCTTCGCGCTGGTCAACCTGCGTCTGGCGGCGGAACAAACGTCGGGCGACTGGCGGATCAGCGAAATGCTGCGGGTGGATAATCTTTTCGACCGCAAATACATCGGTTCGGTGATCGTTGCCGATAGCAACGGACGCTTCTACGAACCCGGCAGCGGCATCGGCTGGTTTGCCGGCTTGCAAGCGCAATACGAATTTTGATCGGGATTGCCCGCACCGAGGACGATTTACAGCGCTTATTATCGATTCCGGTGCAGGAAAATCGATATATCCTCGTACAGACATACAATACCAACTTGATGGAGAGGGGTATTCATGATGGATCCACGACTGATTCTCGCCCTGGCGACCATCGCGGCCTTCACGTTTTCGACGTCGGCCCGGGCCGAGGGGTTATATCTTGCAATGTCCCTTGGTGGGAGCAGCTACAAAGCGGACACGTCCGAAGCGGATCGCGACCTGGTCAGTGCCGGTGCAACCGGTTTGTCTTCCAAGCTTGAAAAGGAAGATGTCGCCTTCAAGCTCCAGCTCGGGTACAAGCTGAACGAGCACTTCGCCATTGAGGGCGGGTATGTGGATCTTGGCAACGCCAAATACTCGGCATCCTTTACCGGAGGATCGGCCGATATAAAGGTCAGGGCGGAAGGCTTCAACATCGCCGCACTGGGTATTGTGCCGATCGGCGAGAAATTCTCGCTGTTCGGCAAGGTAGGTGTGATCTACGCCTACCTGTCCGCCAACGCTTCCGGCGGCGGTATCGCCAGCGGCGCCGGCGGCAGCGAATCGAGCACGAAACTGAAAAGCCACTGGAGCATTGGCGGAGATTACGCCCTGAACAACAATTGGGCAGTTCGCGCGGAATTCGAACGATTCAGCGATCTGGGCGATAAAAATTCGGTGGGTGGGGTCGACGTCGATCTGGTATCGGTAGGTCTAATCTGCAAATTTTGAGTCTGGCGCTCTTGCGACATAGCGCCTGAGGGGGTTCTGTTTTGGCCCGCACCACCGCATACGGAAGGTATCAGTTCCGCACGTCCCCGCCACCAAGCGCCTTGTAAAGCCGCGCACCGGCGCTAAGCAACTGACGACGCACCTGCACCGCCGCTTGCTGGGCGGAGAAGCTGTCGCGCTGAGCGTCGAGCAGTTCCAGATGACTGGCAACACCGCCCTTGTAGCGTGCTTCGGTGAGGCGCAGGCGTTCGCTCTGGCTTTTTTCCAGCGCCTGCTGGGCACGCAACTGCTCGACGAGATTGGCGCGGGCGGCAAGCAGGTCGGCCACTTCGCGGAACGCCTGCTGAATGCTTTGCTCATACTGGGCAACAGCAATGACCTTGCGTGCTTCGGCTAGATCAAGATTCGCCGCGTTGTTGCCAGCATCGAACAGTGGCAGACGCACCGCAGGTTGGAAGGTCCATGCTTCCGTCCCGCTAGCGAACAGGCCCGACAGTGCCGGACTGGCACTACCGAAACTACCGGTCAGCGTAATCCGCGGCAGAAATGCGGCACGGGCGGCACCGATATTGGCGTTGGCGGCGATCAGCCGGTGCTCGGCGGACAGCACGTCGGGGCGGCGCAGCAACACGTCCGCAGGCAGCTCCGCAACAAGGTCGGGAATCGCCTGCTCGACCAGACGGCGAGCGGATGGAAGGTCAGCCGAGACGGTACCGACGAGCAGGACGAGTGCATTGGCGGCGGTGGCACGCTGGCGTTCGAGATTCGCCAATTCGGCACGCGCCGCTTCATAGGTGCCGTCGGCCTGAAGAAAATCGAGGTCGCTGGCGATTCCCACCTGGCGCCGCAAAGCGATCAGGCGTCGGGTTTCTTCGCGGCTACGCATCGTTTCGCCGGCCAGGACGATACGTTCATCCAGTTCCTGGAGCAGTAGATACGCATCGGCGACATCGGCAATCAGCGAGAGGCGAAACGCACGGCGCGCTTCATCGGTCGCCAGATAGCTGGCCAATGCAGCGTCGGAGAGACTTTTCACGCGGCCCCAGAAATCCAGCTCGAAGGCCAGCAGATTGAGATTGGCCGCATAGCTGCTGCTCTGCACGTCGCGCGGCTGCCTGGCCACATCGGCCGGAGTACGCGACGCGTTGCGGCCGAGCGAGAGATCCACGTTGGGTAGCCGGGCGGCGCTCTGGATACCATAGAGGGCACGTGCCTCCGCGACGCGGCCGACGGCAACGCGCAGATCGCGGTTGTGGTCGAGGGCGGCCGCAATCAGGCCTTGCATGCGCGGATCGGGGAAGAATGCCTTCCAGTCGAGGTTAACGATGCTGCGCGCTCCCGCGATCTGCGATTGTGCCGACCACTGCGCCGCTATCGGCGGCGCAGGGCGCAGATAGTCGGGCGCCAGCGAACAGGCACTCAAGCCGACAGCGACCAGCAGCGATAGGGCTAGGCGGTATTCAGTCATGTTGCGGCTCCTGTTCGCGCTCTGCTCGATGGCGGCGATGCCCCGGAAAGATGCGCCGGACCACGACGAAAAACACCGGGATCAGGAAGATCGCCAGCGCCGTCGCACCGATCATCCCACCCATCACGCCAGTGCCTATGGCATGGCGGCTCTGGGCGCCGGCGCCGCTGGAAATCACCAGCGGGGTAACGCCGAGGATGAAGGCGATCGAGGTCATCAGGATCGGCCTGAAGCGCAGTCGACAGGCCTCCAGCGTGGCTTCGACGACGCCCATGCCGCGCTCGTTGAGTTCACGCGCGAACTCAATGATCAGGATGGCGTTCTTCGACGAAAGACCGATGGTGGCGATCAGGCCGACCTTGAAGTAAACATCGTTGGGCAGTCCGCGCAAGGTGACGCCAAGCACGGCGCCGAAGACGCCGAGCGGTACTGCGAGCAGCACCGCAAACGGGATCGACCAGCTTTCATAGAGGGCTGAGAGGGCAAGGAATACGACGACCAGGGAGATGGCGAACAGCAACGGCGCCTGGTTGCCTGAGATCTTTTCCTCCAGCGAGGAACTCGACCACTCGAAACCGAAGCCCTTGGGCAGTTTTCCGGCCATTTCCTCCATCGCCGCCATCGCTTCGCCTGAACTGTGGCCCGGCGCGGCAGCGCCGGAAATCTTCATCGATGGCAGACCGTTGTAGCGATCGAGCTTGGGTACCGACACCCCCCAGGTCGGACGCACAAATTCGCCCAGTTCGACCATTTCGCCGCGGGTGTTGCGCACCGGCAGACGCAGCAGCGCTTCCGGGCTCGAACGCAGATCGGCGTCGGCCTGCATCTGCACGCGCAGAATACGGCCGGCGCGGACGAAGTCGTTGACGTAGGCAACGCCGATCGCCGATTGCAGTGTGTCGTTAAGTTCGGCAAGGTCCACCGAGAGGGCGCGCGCCTTGGCGCGATCGATCTCCAGCGTCAACTCCGGCGCTGGCTCCTGACCTTCCGGCCGCACGCCCGCAAGCGCCGGATTCTGGCTGGCCATGGCCAGCAGCATATTGCGCGCTTCGACGAGTTTTTCACGGCCGAGGCCCGAGCGGTCCTGGAGGCGGAAATCGAAGCCGCCGATGGCGCCCAGTTCGGTAATGGCCGGTACGTTGGTGCTGAACAGGAAGCCCTCCTTGATCGCAAACAGGGCTTTGTTGCCGCGGGCGATCAGCGCCTGCACTGTGCTCTGGTCAGATTTTCGCTCGTCCCAGGGCTTGAGGCGAACGAAAGCCAACGCTGCATTCTGGCCGCGGCCGAAGAAGGAGAAGCCGAGTACGCCGATGATGTGGTCCACTTCGGGCTGCTGGAGGTAGTACTGCTCCATTTTGGAAAGCACCTCCGTTGTCCGCTCGCGGGTAGCGCCGGGCGGCAACTGGACGAGGCTGATGAAGTAGCCTTGATCTTCCTCCGGCAGGAAGCTGCCCGGCAGCTTGGCCATCAGCCAGCCGGCGGCGGCAATGATCGCAACATAGGCCAGGGCCGCTCGGCCGGGGCGTTTCAGGATGCCGTCGATGCGGCGGCGATAGGCGGTACTGGTGCGGACGAAGAGCCGGTTGAACCAGCCGAAGAATCCGGTCTCGGGAATCACATGGCCGTCAGCCGGAAGTTTCAGCAGCGTGGCGCACATCGCCGGCGTGAGGGTCAGCGCCATCAGTGCCGAGAACAGCATGGTCAACACCAGCGTGACGGCGAACTGGCGATAGATCGCGCCGACCGCGCCGCCGAAGAAGGCCATCGGCACAAACACGGCACAGAGCACCAGGGTGATGCCGATCACGGCACCGAAGATCTGGTCCATCGCCTTGCGCGTGGCATCGCGCGGCGAGAGCCCTTCTTCGGTCATGATGCGCTCGACGTTCTCCACCACCACGATGGCGTCGTCGACCACAATGCCGATGGCCAGCGCCATGGCGAACAGAGTCAGCACGTTGATCGAATAGCCGAGCACGTAGAGTCCGGTCAGCGCACCGATCAGCGCCACCGGCACCACCACTGCGGGGATCAGCGTGGCGCGGATGTTGCCGAGGAACAGGTACATAACCAGGAATACCAAGCCCATGGCCTCGAACAGCGTGGTCACCACTTCGGTCAGCGAGATGGCAATGAAACGCGAGGTATCGTAGGGCACCATCCATTTGATGCCTTCGGGGAAATAAGGCTCCAGTTGTTTCATCCTCTCCCTGGCGGCCTTGGCTACCTCAAGCGCATTGCCATCCGGGGCGACGCGGATGCCGATGGTGACGATCGGCTCGCCGTCGAGGCGGGCGAAAATGTCGTAGGCCTGCGCGCCAAGTTCGACCCGGGCGACGTCCTTGACCTTCACGGAGGAGCCGTCGGGTTTGGTCTTGACCAGGATGTTGCCGAACTCCTCGGGCGTCGACAGTCGAGAACGAACGAGGATGACGGCATTCAGCTGCTGCCCCGGCACCGCTGGGTTCTGGCCGATTTCGCCGGTCGCGAGCTGGACGTTTTGGGCACGAATCGCCTTGGAGACGTCGGATGGGGCGATGTTGTAAGCGTGGAGCTTGGCCGGATTGAGCCAGATGCGCATCGAATACTCGGTACCAAACATATTGGCTTCACCGACGCCGGGAACACGGCGAATCGGATCCAGCACGTTGGCGGCAGCAAAGCTACCCAGATCGATGGACGTCCGACTTTTGTCCGGCGAAACCAGCGAGATCAGCATCATGTAATTGCGCGCCGGTTTGGTGACCGGCACGCCGAGCCGGCGCACGTCGTCCGGCAGGCGCGCCTCGACGCGCTTGAAGCGGTTCTGCGCTTCCACCGAGGCAATGTCGACGTTGGTGCCGGGCGCGAAGGTCAACGTCAGGGTGCCGGTGCCGAGTTCGGACGACGACTCCATGTAGATCAGGTGCTCGATACCGTTCATCTCCTGCTCGATGAGCGCAGTGACGGTTTCCTCGATGACCTTCGCCGACGCGCCGGGGTAGGTGATGTTGAAAGCGATCGCCGGCGGCGCCACCGACGGATATTGCGAGACCGGCAGCTTGGTCAGCGCCAGGCTGCCGGCAAGCAGGATGGCCAGGGCGATGACCCAGGCGAATACCGGGCGATCGATGAAGAATTTGGCCAGCATCGATCAGTTCGCTTTCTTTTCGGTGGCGGATGCAGCCGGCTGCGGTGGCCACGATACCGGCTTCACCACCGCCCCCGGCCGAGCCTTTTGAAGGCCGTTGACGACGATGCGCTCTCCGCCTTTGAGACCTCCGCTGACGATCCAGTCGGAACCGCTCATGCCCGCAGTACGCACGGGAAGAAAAGCAACCTTGCTTTCCGCATCCACTGCAAGTACATATTGCCCGTCGGCATTCGCCTGTACTGCCCGCTGCGGAACGCGAATGACGTCCCCGGCTTCGGCCTGGGGAAAACGAATGCGGGCGAACATCCCCGGCAGCAACTCGCGCTGCGGATTGGGAAATTCGGCACGCAGACTGACAGCTCCTGTGTTCGGGTCGACAGCCAGATCGGCGAACAGCAGCTTGCCGGGCAACGGATACAGACTGCCGTCTTCCAGCACCAGTTCCACCCGTGCGCTAGCGGAGCGCTTTAGGCTTCCGGCACCGAGCGCCTGGCGTAAACGCAGCAGCTCGCCGGTGCTCTGGGTGAAATTGGCGTAAATCGGATCGATCTGTTCGATGGTGGCCAACGGTGTGGCTTCGCCCTTGCCGACCAGCGCACCCTCGGTCACCAAGGCACGGCCGATGCGCCCACTGATCGGCGCCGGAACAGATGCGTTTTCGAAATCAAGCTCGGCCTTGGACTGGAGGGCTTCCGCCTGTTTCAGCTTTGCCAGGGCGACATCGTATTCCTGTTGGCTCACCGCCTTGAGTTCGAGCAACGGCTTGTAACGGTCAACGGTCAGCTTGGCCACGGCAACATCGGCCCGCGCCGAATCCACCGCCGTCTTGTAGGTACGGGCATCGATCCTAAATAGCAGCGTACCGGCCTTGATATCGCTGCCCTCGACGAACAGGCGTTTTTCCACCACGCCCTCGATGCGCGCCCGGATCTGCGCCGTGCGATAGGCCTGCAAGCGGCCCGGCAAATCGGCGGTCACAGTAGCTCTGCCCTTGTCCACCGTCATCACGTCGACTTCGGGTGGCGGCATGCCCGCGCCCGTCGCTCCGGGAGCTTTTTCGCCAGGGCTACAAGCGCCGAGCAGCACGGCAAGGCAGAGAAAAATCGGGGTCAAGGAGAATTCGCGGTTCATGATCTCGTCCGGTTCAGGCGTGATGGGATTGAAATGCTGAAAGGAAACAATCGACGATCTGATTGACACGCTGCTTTTCCGCCTTCGCGGACAGCGGCCTCTCGCCGATCATGAGCTTGACCCGATCACGGTCGACCAGCATGGCATACAGCATATCGAGTGCGAACGGGATAGGGATCGGGCGGAGAAGGCCCTGCTTGATCGCAGCGGATATCAAGTCGCCGATGCGATGGTCGAGTTGTGCCGCAGAATGCTGACGCACGATGCAATGCAACGTCGGCATCCGCTCCCCCTCGGCAAGGACGGCGCGAAAAAACGCGAGCGCCCGCTCATTCAATACGGCTGCGCGCAAATTGTTGCCAAAGCGGATGAGTGCCGCCCGAAGGTCGTCGCTGGGATCGTCAAGCCCCTCCAGAATCGACTCGGCGAAAGCATGCCCCACTTCAGCGTAGAGGGCTTCCTTGCTCGGGAAGTGGTTATAGAGCGTCTGCTTCGCAACACCGGCACGGGCAGCAATCCGATCCATGCTGGAGCGGTAGCCTTCATCGACAAGCGAATCAAGCGCCGCGGAAAGAATTCTTTCACGACAGCGCAACGGAGCCGGCAACACCTCGCTCTTCATAGGCATAGGGTTATGGACGTCTATAAATTAGACTGGACAGTCTAGTCCACGCCCAAAGGGAGAGCAACCCGTAATTCGGCGGCTGAAAATTCCGCCAGCCCCCTCAAAACATTGGCATCGCCCTCTCAACTCCGCCGATACGGATTACTCCAACAGCCGCAAGCGGAAATTATTTTTCCGCTCCGGATCGAGAGTGCAGGCTTGCTGGAGATAGGCATCCACGCTACCGTAATCCTGCTCGATACTTCGCAGTGCGCTGGCAAGGTAGTCTTCATGCACGTCGGTCATCACCAGTGATGCCGCGATGGTCGACGGAGCCAGCATCTCGAATTCGCTGCCCAGCAGCATACGTAGAAGATCTTGCGGCAGCCGTCGCTTGCGACTTAGCAGATAGTCTTCAAAAACGTCGGCGCGCGAAACCCCCAAAGCAAGCAGAATCATTGCGCAGACGAACCCGGTGCGATCCTTACCGGCGGCACAGTGCACCAAGGTGACCGGAGGCGATGGTTCGACCTGACGCCGAAAAATCTCGGTAAGCACTCCGGAAAACGATTTCGGCATTGCAGCGTAGGCGCGCAGCATCAATCGATGCGCAGCCACCGCATCAAAAGTCGGACTGGCTATTCTCTCCCTCAACCCGGTGGAACGAACGGCCGCAAGTTCCTCGAAGTTTTCTACCGTGACGACCTCGACCGGCTTGTCATGCGGCCATCGGTTTGGATCGCGAGCACGCTCGCCTGTATCCCGTAAATCCAGGATTAATCCGATATTCAGGGGTGCAAGGTCAGACAAATCGGAGTCCGTCAGCCGTGCCAACGCATCGGAGCGAAACAGCCTTCCCCGGCGCACATAGCGGTCGTCGGCGCCACAATATCCCCCAAGGTCACGAAAATTCGGCGCACCGTCGAGAGTAAAGGATGATATTGCCATCAACGCAGCCCCCTTATGGCTTCGACTGATGCATCGCTCCAAGCGACACATCACATTGCTATGCGCGTATTGAAGTCGCGGGATACGGAATGGGGCAGATCTCTGCCCTATCCACAACGTTCAGCGAATAGCCGAATGTACTTTCAACGCGGCTATTTCGCTTTGCGTAAACCCCCAATCGACCAATGCGGCTTCCGTATCCTCTCCAACCGCCGGCGGCGCCTTACGCAATTCGGACGGGGTTGCGCTGAATCGGGGCGCAGGCGCGGGATTAACCACACCATCGATTTCCACATAGGTCTTGCGGGCAACGTTGTGCGGATGTTTGACGCACTCATCCATATCGAGAACAGGTGCGAAACATGCGTCCGTACCCTCGAGTATCGTGCACCATTCATCACGCGTACGACTCCTGAAGACCGATTGCAATCGCGCACGAATGATCGCCCAGCCTTTACGGTCGCTCTGCGGCGGCAGATCCGCGTTGGCCAACCCGATTCGCTCAAGCATTTCCAGATAGAACTTCTTTTCCACGGGGGCAACTGAAACGTACAACCCGTCCCGAGTTTCATAAACGTCGTAAAACGGTGAGCCGCTGTCAGTAATGTTTGTGCCACGCTCCATCGACCAGTCACCCATTTGCCGATAACTGTAGATCAACGACATCAGACTCGCCGCTCCATCGAGGATTGCGGCGTCAACGACCTGCCCTACACCGGTAGTCCGCGCAGACAACACCGCCGCAAGCATTCCCATCGCTAGATAGAGCGAGCCGCCGCCGAAGTCCCCAATCAGATTCAGGGGAATAGACGGAGGATCTCCCTTGCGTCCGATGGCATTCAACACCCCGGTCAACGCAATGTAATTCAGGTCGTGGGAAGCGGCATGGCTGAGGGGGCCATCCTGCCCCCAGCCGGTCATGCGGCCATACACCAGCCGCGGATTCAGGCGCAAACATTCCTGCGGGCCATAACCAAGCCGCTCCATGACGCCCGGTCTGAATCCCTCGAACAACACATCGGCCTGTTCGATGAGCCGCAACAGCGTTTTTTTCCCCTCGGGAGACTTGATGTCCACGGCGGCCGAACGCTTGTTCCGGCTTAACAGATCAAACTTCGGCGGCACTGGAATACCAATATCGGACTCGACAAGCCGATCAATCCGTAGCACCTCTGCGCCCATATCGGCCAGCAGCATTCCACAAAACGGTGCCGGACCGATTCCGGCCATTTCGATAACGCGAAGCCCCGCAAGCGGACCCATTTAACGACTCCCAAACAATTAAGTTTATATAAATCAAACAGCTGCTTTGGTGCCGAATCCATTCCATTTGAAATCAATCACGGCAGCCACGGCCAGCCTTCCCCACATCCCGTTTGCTGCGAGTTCACAGCACGTTGATCCCATTCCAGGATGCATTTTCAAAGAGTTTTTGAAGTTTAACTCATTAATAAGAAGGTGACTCATGCTGCATTGCCTTGCGTCCGCGCCTACCATAAATATCTATATTTATCATATAAATAAATACTAACTACAGAAAATATAAATGAGTATTTGCATAAATAGGTTGGATACCGCCCGCCAAAAAAGAATAATTAATCAACACTAAATTGGTTGATCTCATCACTTTTGTGACGTATCGATCGATTTAGCACCGGATCTGCCGCATGGCACCACGTGGCGCAGCATGCGGACGGAGCGACGCTGATTGGCGCATTCGATCTGTGGTCGTCAAATCAGAAAATGGCGTCCGGCAACGCCACTCCGGTCAGCTATGCTGGCGTGCTGCCAGCCCAGCAGAAAACACAAGCCGGGGATTGAATCGCCTCGAATACAGGCAAATTACGGGAAGGGACACCACCATGCCCGAGTACGCGAAGCACCCGTTCAGAATATCCGCAAAATATCGCCGATCAGGCAGGGCGATTGGAGTCAGCCAAATTTACGCGAGCGACTACCGCCGCTCGAGTTTCTCCGCCACCTTCTCCAGGCGCTTTACAACCCGACTGAGATCACCTGCTTCGTGAGTAGGCTGGGCAAGCATGCCACGATATATGACGTTCGCTATTCCATCGGCGACTTCGTCTATCGAGAAATCCCCCTCCCCGCGAAGAAATGCCCATGTGCGGTGCTCTATGCTGCCGAAAATCATGTCCCGCAACATATGGGCGGAGACATCGTCACGAAACTCTCCGCTAGTAATCGCTTTTTCGCAAAGACTACTGATTTCGGCCGTAAAACGACGGTTCAGTTCGAATAATTTGGTGCTGCGGTAGTTTGGATTGGGGCGAATTTCGGTAAGGACGAAGCGGCTCAGCGCGGGGTTCTGGCGGATGATTGACAGTGAGCGCCAGACTAGATGCCTCAGCTTATTCCATGTACCGCGGATCGATGCAAGCCCGGAGTCGCTCACCAACTGCTCATGAAACCAATCTTCAGCGACCCGGATGAGCAACTCCTGTCGGGTCTCGAAAAAGCGATACAACGTTCCTTCAACGATACCCGCTCGCTGGGCGATGTCGGACATCAACGTATTCTCGTGACCTTTTTCCGCAAAAACAGCCCGCGCTGCAACCATGATATCGGCCATCCGCTGATCGGGCGGAAGACGGGAATTTGTCTTGCGTGTCTTACGTATCGCCGTCTTCATCGAAGGGTGCCCATTGACGTCATCGGCCGTAATGCGCCATATTGAAAAATTGAACACATAGGTACTTTGCGGAGAACCCGCGGCAGGAAGTCCCATCTGGATGCCATTCTACACCGAGGCAATTGGCGCCTCCCCAGGGCAACCACATTAATGCCAAAGTCATTAATTGATAGAATAGCTGTTCACGATCAAAGAATTGCGAGGGGGCCGTTCACAAGGGATTGGTTTGTGTGGCTTTCTGTTTCTTTCGGTGCCTCATGGAGACAGAAGGAAGGTTGCAGCTGGTGATGCGTTTGTAGGCATTCGCGGCCAGAGACAGGCAAGCCCTAGCTGGAAGATTTTTAGATTAACGACCTGCAACAGTCAGTCAGCCCATTGCTTGCATAAAACCGTAAAGGCACGTATCGTAATGTACTATACATTACTCAGCTATCGCTTCTATCCGTCGATACCCGCAAGGGTTCTTTTCACAGGCGCATCGCCAGCGCATCCTACAGTTGAACGCTTGGTGCTTCAACTGTAGGACGTCTCGTAGGCGCGCAGATAGATCGGTGGCGGCGCGGCACCCTTGAAAGGCGGACTAAAGTGAAGAAATCGGAAGCATATCGCAAGGCACAGTTGACAGAATCGTATTGGCCCGCAGATACGTCAAGGCCGCTATTCGACTGGACCCTCGGCCAAGCGCTACGGGATGCCGCCGCAGCGGCACCGCAGCGCCTAGCATTAGTCGCAGGCGTGACTGACTCCACCAAGCGCCGGAGATGGACATACGCCGAATTGCTCGCTGACTCGGAACAACTCGCATCGGCGCTGCTCACAAAATTTTCTCCGGGTGAGCGAATTGCGGTATGGGCGGACAATATTCCCGAATGGGAGTTGCTTCTGTTTGGTTGCGCGATCGCCGGAGTCGTATTGGTTACGGTAAATCCGGCGTACAAGGCAAGGGAACTTGAATATATTCTGGACAAGTCGGGGGCGGCCGGATTGTTCGTCATTGAAGAATATCGCGGCCACAACACCCTCGCCACGGCAAACGAGGCCCGCCTGAAGTTACCGAGTCTGCGCGAAGTTATCTGCTTTTCCGGATTTTCCGATTTCATGAAGCTCGGGGTTGAGCGCCGAAGCTTTCCGGAAATCAAGCCCCTCGACCCCAGCATCATTATGTTCACCTCTGGGACCACCGGCGCTCAGAAAGGCGTCCGGTTGAATCATAAGGGGATCATCAACGTCACAAACTTCACCCAGGAACGGGGGGGGCTAAAGAAGGGCGGCGTGTTTGTAAACCCAATGCCAATGTTCCATATCGGCGGTCTTGGTCATGCCGGAGTAGGCGCGGTCATGCGCCATGCGACGTTGGTTCTGGCTTCCGAATGGAGCCCCGAGCTCTTTCTCGACCTGGTGCAAAGTGAGGGAGGTACGTATTCGATGCTCGTACCTACGATGATAGAAGCCGTTCTGGCATTCCCAGAAAGAAATAAATACGATATCGCGACGTTGACTAACATCGTCTCCGGTGCGGCCGTAGTCGAGGCATCGCTAATCAAACGCACATCAGCAGAACTGGGTTGTACGATTTGCAATGTCTTCGGGCAGACGGAAATGCAGGGGGTCATATCTGCGGTCGATCCCGATGACTCTGTTGAAGACAAGGCGGAGACCATCGGCCAACCGATGCCGCAGATTGAAGTCAAGATTGCCGACCCCGAAAGCGGAAAGACTCTTCCTCTGGGCGTACCGGGAGAAATATGTGTGCGCGGCTATCAGACGATGATTGGCTATTTCAATATGCCTGAAGAAACCGCAAAGACGCTAGGGGCTGACGGATGGCTCCGATCTGGCGATCTAGGTTCGATGGATGCGAGGGGCTACCTCAAAATCACCGGTCGGCTAAAGGATATGATTAAACGCGGAGGGGAAAATATCTACCCGCGCGAGATCGAGAACCTTTTGCTGGAACATCCGAAAATCGCCAACGTGGCAGTAGTAGGAATACCCGACCAGCATTGGGGCGAACAGGTGGGTGCGGTCATTATCCCCAAATCGATGAGCGACATGCCGACACCCAATGATCTACACGACTACTGCCGCATGCATCTCGCCGGGTACAAAACGCCAAGACTTTGGTATTACGCTAAAGAATTCCCTTGGACGGAAACTGGAAAGCTACAGAAATTTAGACTTCTTGAATTAATAACAAAAGGCGAGCTTAAAGCGACGCCGTCGTCCAAATAGTAATAGCCAGCGAAAAAGCCACCGAGTTCGGTGGCTTTTTCGCTGGCTCCAGTACTGCTGTAGCAGCGTAACTACATACGATGCTACAGCACCAACGAGAAACTACGCCGCCGAAATCCCGCCGTTCACACTGATGGCTTGACCGGTAATTCGCCCAGCCTCCGGACTGGCGAGAAAAACGATCAAAGCAGCCAAGTCATCGGGCACACAGACGCCGAGGTGTGCCGCTTTCATGGCACCATCGAACAGCTTCGCTGCGAAGGGCTGAGACATCACCGCAGTATTCGTCAAGGTACCGGTAATTATCGATGGCGTCAGTGCATTTACACGAACGCCATTGCGCTTTGCCTCCATCGCAAGCGTCCGAGAAAACATGACGATGCCGGCCATCGCCGCTCCAATCACAGCCTCGCCTGGAGTTGCCAACTTGCCGGCGTCAGATGCAATGTTGATGATCGCACCACCACCTTGCTCACGCATCCACGGTAGAACCGCTCGGCACGTATAAATTGGCGCCATCATCTGCTGAACCACTATCGGCAGCATGTCTTCCATCGGTGTGTTGTGAAACAGGCAGGGACCAAACGGCCCTACTGTCGAATTCACAAGAACATCGATGGAACCCATGCGCGAACGCGCAGTTTCACACACCCGTGTTACCTGTATCGGGTCGTTCATGTCACCCGCGATGAACTCCACGGCTGTTTCGGGGTGGGCGGCCAATACGCTCTGGCGCGCGTTCTGCCCACGTTCTTCGTTGCGGCCGACCAAAGCGATCCGACGAACGCCTGCGGCAGCAAATTGTACGGCCGTCGCAAGCCCTACACCCGAGGTTCCCCCGGTGATCAATACTCCACACTCATTCAGAGGTTTGGGAACGCGCTCATTACCTGTACTCATAATTTATCTCCACTTGGTGAAGTCGCAATAACGGCATCTACATGCCCATGCAACTGAGGTTAGCCGGGGGGCTGGCTGATAGGGGATGAATTCGATCAGTGCGCCTTCGTTGTTTTGTACTTAGCCAATTCGAGGCGGGCGATGGTTCGGTTGTGGACCTCGTCGGGGCCGTCGGCGATGCGCAGGGGGCGCAGACGGGCATAGGCGCGGGCGAGGCCGAAGTCCTCGCTGA